>OJFG01000050.1_pt1 | contig 87236 bp, 84 predicted proteins | sample 1594071 | NCBI WGS metagenome assembly OJFG01 (sample SAMN05416818, study PRJEB24817) | seawater metagenome | isolation source: Sea water | place: Canada:Atlantic | collected 2013-07 | reverse complement strand
CCTCTCTATTCGTCGGCAGCGTCAGATGTGTATAAGAGACAGCTCCTGGGGTGGCGTTGGGCCATTGTCGATTGGCGGTACAAGATTTAAGTCAGGATGGCCATCAACCAATGCATTCAGCGTGTGATCGTTATGTGATGGTATTTAATGGTGAAGTATACAACTTTGCTGAAATCCGCCAGTCCCTCTCTCAGCAATCATTCAAAGGGCATTCAGATAGCGAAGTTGTGCTCTGTGCGATTGCCGAATTCGGTTTAAAGGCAGCATTACGCAAATTTAACGGTATGTTTGCGCTGGCGATATGGGATAAACAACAAAAGACCTTGTCGTTAGCTAGGGATCGCGTAGGTAAAAAACCGCTTTATTTTGGACGCAGCAATGATTTTTTTTGTTTTTCTTCTGAGCTAAAAGCGTTAAAGGTCATCCCTGACTTTACCCCAGAATTGGACATGCAGGCCCTTGGGCAATATATGCGCTTTAATTATATTCCTGCGCCGTACTCCATTTACCAAGGAATATACAAATTAGCACCCGGCAGTTTTGTGACCCTAACGGTTGATGAATTGACGTCTGAGCATGATTTACTCGATAAATGTAAACAATATTGGTCGGCGCTTGATGTTGCTGCGCACCAATTTAATCATCCATTCTCGGGCACTTTAGATGAAGCGCAAACGCATTTAACGCATTTATTAGAGGATTCTACTCGCTTACGGATGATTTCTGATGTGCCGTTCGGGGTCCTATTGTCAGGTGGCATAGACTCAAGTTTGGTCGCGTCGATGATGCAAAAACAGTCTGCTCGCCCTGTTAATAGTTTCTCCATAGGGTTTAGTCATAGCGACAAAGACGAAGCGCATTTAGCCAAAAATATCGCAGGTTATTTGGGCACATCGCACAATGAGCTGTATGTGAGCGGCCAAGATGCACTTGATTTGGTACCTGATATTGCCCAGCATTACGACGAGCCCTTCGCTGATTCCTCACAAATACCTACGTTTATCGTTGCTAAATTAGCCAAAAGTAAAGTCACAGTTGCATTAAGTGGGGATGGAGGAGATGAGCTGTTTTACGGTTACAACCGTTATTTTAGAAACATTAAGAACTGGCAAATCAGTCAAAAAATACCTGATGCGCTTAAGCGCGCAGTTTCGGGTCAACTGTTTAGGTTAGCGTCGATACAGAAGTTAGGATTGACGACGAATAAATACGCTAACGAGATAGGCGCGATGAATGTACTCGATATGTACATGAGCCGTGTTTGTAAGTGGGTTGCCCCTGAGAACCTTATGCTACAGCCTCATACACCGGAGCAACATAAATTGCGCGCGGTAAGCGCGTTAGACTTACCTCGCCCTGAACACTATTTAATGCTTTATGATTATGTCACTTATTTGTGTGACGATATTTTAGTCAAAACGGACCGAGCGAGCATGGCAAATAGTCTGGAGCTAAGAAGCCCTTTACTTGATCACCGTATCACCGAATTCGCTTGGTCTCTTCCTATGTCGATGAAGTTTCATGAAGGCAAAGGAAAGCATGTTCTTCGAAAAGTACTAGACCAGCACATTCCTAACTCGTTGACCAATAACCCTAAGCACGGATTTGGCGCGCCAATAAAAAGCTGGCTTAATGGCCCATTGAATGACTGGGCAGAAGATTTACTTACCCAAGATAAAATTGAGCAACAAGGTATTTTTGATAGTGAAAAAGTGGCGCTACTATGGCATGACTTCAAGCACAAAAAGAAAAAATATCATACACAACTGTGGAATATGTTGATGTTTCAAAGCTGGTATCACAATCAGTAACTAAGTAATACCAATCCGCATTAATAAGTGACCGTCTCAGAATGCGTCCAGCGGTTTTTGATTAAGCCTTTATTTTTATATTACCTAAGGGCTTACAGCAGCAGGCCAATATTTCTCCGTCGTCGATAAACGCGAGTGGGTCAAGGAGGTATTCTACTTCGCCTTCAACTAACTGGGTTCTACACGCACCGCAAAAACCCTCTTTGCAGTGGTACTCTTTAGCAATATTATTGTTGAGCAAGCAGTCGAGAAGATTGTTATGAGCAAACGACATCGTTTGCTCATTGGGGGCGTCTGGGTCGTGTTCAACAACCGTGACTTTTTTGCACACTATAGCTCGAACTCATCGAAGTCGTTACTGCCTACTTCTGAGTCGATTTGGCCAACAAGATATGAACTGATTTCAGACTCTTGTGGTGCAACCTGTACATTGTCTGAATTCAAGTAGTTGTTCATCCAAGGTAAGGGGTTATTTTTAATATCAAAAGGTTGACCTAAGCCTATAGCTGACATTCTGTGGTTGGCAATAAACTCAACGTATTGGCACAAAATATCTTTATTTAAACCGATCATCGAACCGTTCTGGAACAAGTACTCTGCCCATTCTTTTTCTTGATTGACTGCATCAAGGAAAATATCTGTGGCTTGTTGTTTGTACTCAATGGCGATTTCAGCCATTTCTGGGTCGTCTTTTCCTTTAGCCCAAAGGTTTAATATGTGCTGAGTCGATGTCAAATGTAGGTTTTCATCACGAGAAATCAGGCGAATAATTTTTGAGTTACCTTCCATCAATTCTCGTTCTGCAAAGGCAAATGTACAGGCAAATGACACATAAAAACGAATGGCTTCTAACGCATTAACTGAATTCATGCACAAGAACAGTTTGACCTTTAATGAGCGCATGGTAACCACGTGCTCTTCACCATTAATGTTGTGGGTACCTTCGCCTAGGGTTTGCCATAGCTGAGTGTAAAAAATCAAATCGTCGTAGTATTTTGAAATATCAGCGGCGCGTTTTTTGATTTGTTCATTTTCCACGATATCGGCAAATATGCTGCTTGGATCACCAAATAAATTACGCAAAATATGCGTATATGAACGTGAGTGAATGGTTTCAAAAAATGACCATGTTTCAGTCCACGTTTCTAGCTCAGGGATAGAGATAATCGGCAAGAAGGCAATATTTGGGCTACGACCTTGAATAGAGTCCAACAAGGTTTGGTACTTCAAATTAGAAATAAAAATGTGCTTTTCTGATTCACTCAGCTTTTGAAAATCCACTCTGTCTTTGCTGACATCGACTTCTTCAGGGCGCCAGAAAAAGCTGATTTGTTTTTCGATAAGTTTTTCAAAAATACTGTGTTTTTGTTGATCATAACGGGCAACGTTGACCGGATTGCCGAAAAACATAGGTTCATGCAAAGGGTCGTTATTGATTTGATTAAACGTTGTGTATTTCATGAGTGTTAGCAGACCATATTGAGTTGAATTAGCCCTTTAGCGTTACGCTAAAGGGCTCAAAAAAGATTAAATTTTACACGCACCGCCAGCACAATCGTCATCTTCTTCAACGACGGCTTCTTGTGGTACAAACTGAGCGGATTTCAGTTCTTGCTGTGAGGTATCTGCTGCACCATCACGGGTGTTGTGGTAGTACAAGGTTTTCACACCTAACTGGTAAGCGGTAAGCAAATCTTTTAGCAACAGCTTCATAGGTACTTTGCCGCCGTCGTATTTGTTTGGATCATAACTGGTGTTGGCCGAAATCGTTTGATCAACAAACTTTTGCATAATGCCTGTTAACTGCAAGTAGCCATCGTTTGATGGTAGATCCCACAATAATTCGTATTTGTCTTTTAACCGCTCGTACTCAGGCACAACTTGCTTTAACACGCCGTCTTTACTTGATTTAACACTGATATGGCCACGGGGTGGCTCAATGCCATTCGTCGCATTTGAAATCTGTGATGAAGTTTCAGAAGGCATTAAGGCAGACAAGGTACTATTGCGCAAACCGTATTGTTTGATGTCAGCACGTAGGCTGTCCCAATCACAATGCAGTGGTTCGTCACAGATTTTATCTAAATCTTTTTTGTAGGTATCAATTGGCATGATGCCTTGCGAGTAAGTTGTTTCATCAAACTTCGGACACGCGCCTTTTTCTTTTGCAAGGTTACAAGATGCACGCATCAAGTGGTATTGCATCGCTTCAAAGGTGCGGTGAATCAAGCCATTGGCACTGCCATCAGAGTATTTAACCCCGTTTTTAGCGAGGTAGTAGGCAAAGTTGATAACGCCTATGCCTAAGGTACGACGGCCCATAGTGGCGTTATATGCCGCAGGAACAGGGTAATCTTGATAATCGAGTAAGTTGTCTAGTGCGCGAACAGCCAAGTCAGCCATTTCAGCAAAATCTTCAACACTTTCAATTGCACCTAAGTTAAACGCTGACAAGGTACATAGGGCTATTTCACCGTTTTCATCATTAACATGCTCTAACGGTTTAGTCGGTAGGGCGATTTCAAGACACAAGTTGCTTTGACGGATAGGGGCAACCTTCGGGTCAAACGGGCTGTGGGTATTACAGTGATCCACGTTCTGCAAATAGATACGACCTGTGCTTGCGCGCTCTTGCATGAATAAACTAAATAGTTCTACCGCTTTGACTTGCGTCTTACGGATGCTGTCATCTTGTTCGTACTTAACGTACAACTCTTCAAATTTAGCTTGGTCGGCAAAGAATGCATCGTACAAACCAGGCACATCAGATGGGCTAAATAGGCTGATATGCTGATCTTTAATCAAGCGCTGGTACATCAACTTGTTGAATTGTACGCCGTAATCTAAATGACGCACTCGGTTTTCTTCCACACCACGGTTATTTTTCAATACGAGCAGTGATTCAACTTCCATATGCCAAAGTGGGTAGAAAAGTGTTGCGGCACCACCGCGAACCCCACCTTGTGAACAACTTTTAACCGCTGTTTGGAAATACTTGTAAAAAGGGATACAGCCAGTATGAAAGGCTTCACCACCACGGATAGGGCTACCTAATGCACGGATACGACCAGCATTCACGCCGATACCGGCACGTTGACTAACGTATTTTACAATGGCGCTTGCGGTGGCATTAATTGAATCAAGGCTATCACCGGCTTCAATTAATACGCAGGAACTGAACTGCCTAGTTGGGGTACGTACACCCGCCATAATCGGCGTAGGCAGTGATATTTTAAACTTCGAAGTCGCATCGTAAAAGCGCTTGATGTAATCCATACGTGTGTCTTTTGGATAATCAGCAAACAAACAAGCAGCCACTAAGATATAAAGGAACTGAGCGCTTTCGTAAATTTCACCGGTTACCCGGTTTTGAACAAGATATTTGCCTTCTAGCTGCTTGACTGCTGCATAGCTGAAGTCCATATCACGCCAGTGATCAATATAGTCATCCATTTCTTGAAATTCAGCTTCGCTGTAATCACTCAATAGATGTTGATCGTATTTTTGCATTTCAATCATTTGCGTAACATGGGCGAATAGAGCAGGGGGCTCGAATTGGCCGTAGGCTTTTTTGCGCAAATGGAATATGGCTAAACGCGCCGCTAAGTACTGATAATCCGGTGCATCTGTTGAGATAAGATCTGCAGCAGAACGAATTAACGTCTCATGAATATCTTCTGTTTTGATACCATCGTAGAACTGAATGTGCGCTTTAATTTCCACTTGCGAAACCGACACATTATTAAGGCCTTTGGCTGCCCACGTAATGACTTTGTGGATTTTTTCGAGGTCAATGCTTTCGCGCTCGCCAGTTCGTTTGGTAACGAAGAGATTGTTATTCATGTATACGCCGTTTTGATTATAGTTTTTACAAAATGTAGAAACGATGAGCATCATCATTTCTGTGGAAATAGTGCTTGACGAAGAGGGAAAGTTGCGGAACTACTCTTACAACGACCATCCTGTCGATAAACCACAAGATAATGAGGTTTGAATACCTTTGCAACCCCACATCTGGTGGTTTTGTAGGCGTTCAAATCTGGCCTAAAATTATGTTAGTAATGACTCACCTAATAAGTCTATTCACTTTGCGTGTATAGGGAATGCAAGATCATTTTTAGGAAATTTTTTCCATTAAACTTTTTTAATCGAAAAAAATAATTATTATAATTTCACGATATATAGTGTCTTGTTGTTTGCAAAACCACTATATATCGTGTTTGTCTTCAAAGGTGTTTTAGCATGGCTTGCGGCTGATCTATGTACAGATCCGCGTTCCACGTGTCTGATCTATGTTCCGGGCCTATATAACCGTAATTTGCAACGACGCTGGTCATGTTCGCGGCGATGGCCGCATCAATGTCGCGCTTGGCATCACCAATATACCAACATTCACTTGGGGCAATTTGCATGATTTCTGCGGCATGAATAAGAGGCAAGGGATCGGGCTTACGTTTTGCTAAGGTGTCGCCACTAATCACAACTTGGCAGTTGGCAAATTCATCAAAATTCGGTAGCAATAGCTCAGTCAGCCACTGTGGCTTGTTGGTCACTATTCCCCAAGGAATATTAACTTCATCCAAACGGGCGAGTAACTCCTTAATACCGTCAAAAGAAACCGTATCGATGCAAATCTCTTGCTCGTAGCGATCGAGAAATAATGCTCTGAGTGCTTCAACATCAAATTCTGCTAGTTTTTCACCAAAACCGATTTCCAGCAGGCCTTGAGAGCCATCTGAGGCAATATTGCGATACACATCAAATTCACAAACGGGCATTTTGTGCTGTTGTAATACCCAATTAAGCGCATTGCCTAAGTCTCGAGCGGTATCTAGCAAGGTGCCGTCTAAATCGAACAATACCCCCTTGGGTTTTGGCAACACCTTAAGCATCAGCACTGTGCTGACAATGTACGATGTAATTCACATCAACATTTTTGTCAGACAAATAGAACTGTTGCGTCAATGGACTAACGTGCAGGCCAGTTATATGTTTTGCCATTAACGGGGTGCTATCAACCCAATTTAATAATTCTGACGGCTTAATAAATTTGTCGTGATTGTGGGTATCTTTTGGCACCAGTTTAAAAATGTGCTCCGCACCCACTATTGCCATCAAATAGGATTTAATATTGCGATTGAGTGTTGAGAAAAAAACCATGCCGCCAGGTTTGACTAATCGACTGCAAGCTTCAACCACAGATGATGGGTCTGGCACATGTTCAAGCATCTCCATGCAGGTCACTACGTCAAACTGGCCTGAGTGGGCATCGGCAAATTCTTCAGCAGTTGATTGCTGATAATCTATGCTTAGCGCAGATTCGAGACAGTGCAAGCGCGCAACTTCAAGCGGCGCTTCACCCATATCAATTCCGGTGACATCAGCACCAGCGCGAGCCATACTTTCAGCTAAAATACCGCCGCCGCAACCCACGTCAATGACCTTTTTGCCGCTAAGCCCTTGGGTTCGCTGTACAATATAATCGGTTCTAAGAGGGTTGATTGTATGTAAGGGCTTAAATTCCCCTTTTAGGTCCCACCAACGAGATGCCAAATCGGCAAATTTTTGTATTTCTTGATGGTCAACATTTTGCGCTGAGTTCATATTGCGGTCCAAAAATTCGAATTTCGCTATTATAGCCAGCATGTATTAAAGCTGGCTAGCGCAATATATGCGGTTTTTTAGCGTCTTTGGCTACTATATGAGCGGATCCTATCTATTTATTTTTTGCGGTCAGTGTTAGAATCCCAAGGCTCGACAATACGAAATTCCAGAGTTAATCGTTGACTGCTATTTTGAGGCCTAGCTCAAATACGCAGACGCGGATTGTAAATTTTATGTCTAATTCTATTTCTAATAATAATGACTAGGGACAAGGCTGTATATGACTGATCACGCCCAAGAAATTCTTCCTATTAACATTGAAGAAGAACTTAAAAATTCTTATCTTGATTACGCCATGAGCGTAATTGTAGGCAGGGCGCTGCCTGATGTAAGAGATGGCTTAAAGCCCGTGCATCGCCGGGTTTTGTTCGCTATGAACGAGCTGAAAAACGACTTCAACAAACCTTACAAAAAATCGGCACGTGTTGTCGGTGATGTTATCGGTAAATACCACCCACACGGAGACTCGGCCGTATACGATACGATTGTACGTATGGCGCAACCGTTTTCTTTACGTTATATGTTGGTTGATGGCCAAGGTAACTTCGGTTCAGTTGACGGTGATTCAGCGGCGGCAATGCGTTACACCGAAATCCGTATGGCTAAAATTTCTCATGAATTATTAGCGGATTTAGAAAAAGAAACCGTCGACTTCGTTCCTAACTATGACGGTACTGAATTTATTCCTGATGTACTGCCCACCAGAGTACCTAACTTATTAATTAATGGTTCCTCAGGTATTGCGGTTGGTATGGCAACAAACATTCCGCCACACAACTTAACGGAAGTGGTAAACGGATGTATTGCGTTAATTGATAAGCCTGAGCTTTCCATTGAAGAATTGATGGAGTATATCCCTGGGCCAGATTTCCCAACTGCTGCTTTTATTAGTGGTCGTAAAGGAATAGAAGAAGCTTATCGCACTGGTCGTGGCAAAATATATATGCGTGCCCGTGCTGAGATTGAGCGTGAAGATAATGGTAAAGAGACCATAATTGTTCATGAGATCCCGTATCAAGTTAACAAAGCGCGCCTGATTGAGAAAATCGCCGAGCTGGTTAAAGAAAAGAAAATCGAAGGCATTTCTGCTTTACGTGATGAGTCAGATAAAGACGGCATGCGTATTGTTGTTGAAGTGAAACGTAATGAGTCAGGGGAAGTACTACTTAACCATTTGTATTCACAAACACAAATGCAAACCGTGTTCGGGATCAATATGGTGGCGCTGGATAAAACCCAGCCTAAAGTATTTAACCTACTAGATATTCTAAAAGCCTTTGTACTGCATCGCCGTGAAGTGGTGACGCGCCGTACTGTTTTCGAACTGAAAAAAGCCCGCGAACGTGCCCATATCCTTGAAGGCTTAGCCATTGCCTTGGCTAACATTGACCCAATAATCGCATTGATTAAAGCGTCAAAAAGCCCTTCTGACGCCAAAATATCTTTGACGGCGCAAGGTTGGCAGCTAGGTGATGTATCTGAAATGCTTGAGCGTGCAGGTAATGATGCAGCACGTCCTGACTGGTTAGAGCCTGAGTTTGGTATCCGTGATGGCCTGTACTATTTAACAGAGCAGCAAGCGCAAGCGATCCTAGACTTACGTTTGAATAAATTAACGGGTCTTGAACACGAAAAAATTCTTTCTGAGTACAAAGAGTTATTAGACCTGATTGCAGAATTGCTGCATATATTAGGCAGCCCTGAGCGTTTGATGGAAGTTATTCGTGAAGAGCTTGAAAAAATTCGTGATGAGTTTGGTGATGAACGCCGTACAGAAATTACCGCAGCGTCACATGATATAGACATTGAAGATTTAATAGAGCGTGAAGAAGTAGTGGTGACACTATCTCGTGAGGGCTATGTTAAGTATCAAAAACTCAATGATTACGAGTCTCAGCGTCGTGGTGGTAAAGGTAAGTCAGCGACCAAGATGAAAGAAGAAGATTTCATCGAGAAGCTGTTAGTGGCGAACACTCATGATCACATTTTGTGTTTCTCTACCCGTGGCCGACTGTACTGGCTGAAGGTATATCAATTGCCATTGGCGAGTCGTAATGCGCGTGGACGTCCAATCGTTAATATTTTACCGCTTGAAGAAAATGAACGCATTACCGCTATTTTACCTATTCAAGAATTCGAAGAAGGTAAATATGTATTGATGGCAACGGCCAACGGAACAGTGAAGAAGACTGCCTTGGTGCAGTATTCACGTCCTCGTGCGAACGGCATTATTGCGGTTAATCTAAATGACGGCGATGAGTTGATTGGCGTAGATATTACTGACGGTAGCAGTGACATCATGTTGTTCTCTGACGCGGGTAAAGTGGTTCGCTTTAACGAGAAAGCACGTGATTCAGAAACCGGTGCGGTCAAAATTGACCCTGAAACTGGTGAAGAAATCTTAGCGCTACGCCCTATGGGTAGAACGGCAACAGGTGTACGCGGTATTCGCTTACAAGAAGGACAAAGAGTGGTGTCTTTGATTGTGCCTCAAGGTGATGGTGCGATCCTTACGGCAACAGAAAATGGCTTTGGTAAGCGCACACCTGTCGAAGACTACCCTGCGAAGAGCCGAGCTACACAAGGCGTGGTATCCATTAAGGTATCTGAGCGTAACGGTAAAGTTGTCGGTGCAGTGCAGGTGAACGAAAGCGATGAGATTATGCTTATCAGTGACCAAGGTACACTCGTACGTACCCGTGTTGGCGAAGTGTCTACTGTTGGTCGTAATACCCAAGGTGTACGTTTGATACGCACGGGTGCAGACGAGCATGTTGTTGGTTTGCAACGCATTGACGAAGTTGAAGAGTTAGAAGAAGAGCTCGAGGCATTAAGCGAAGGTGACGAGACAATCGAAGCCGCTGCAACAGACGTGGAAAACACCACGGATGAAGATCCTCAAAACGAAGAATAAAGCCCGTAGAAGCTAAAGTAGGCGACACGCTTACTTAGCTTCCTACAGTTTGTTAAAACGAGCGGCTTAGCCGCTCTTTTTGTATCGGAAAAATAGAGAATGACCAAGGTTTACAATTTTTGCGCCGGACCGGCGATGTTACCCGAAGCTGTAATGCAGCAAGCTCAAAGTGAATTCATCAATTGGCAGAGCCAAGGTTGTTCGGTGATGGAAATGAGTCACCGCAGTAAAGAATTTATTGCACTTGCCGAAACGGCAGAGCAAGATCTGCGGGATTTATTGAGCATTCCTGATAACTACAAAGTATTGTTTACTCATGGTGGTGGTCGTGGGCAATTTTCTGCTGTTCCTCTTAATTTGTCTAAAGAGGGTGATAGTGCAGATTATATCGTTAGCGGTTCATGGTCTAAAAGTGCCGTAGATGAAGCGCAAAAGTACGTTAATGTAAATATCGCCGCTACTACGACCAAAGAAGACGGCTTGGTGGTCATGCCTACACAGGACAGCTGGAAACAAAACCCAGATGCTGCATACGTACACTACTGCCCGAATGAAACGGTAGATGGCGTTGAAATCAATTGGATACCTGAAACAGGGGACATCCCGTTAGTAGCGGATATGTCATCGAACATTTTGTCGCAACCGATTGATGTAAGTAAGTTCGGCGTTATTTATGCTGGTGCGCAGAAAAATATTGGTCCGTCAGGTTTATCTGTTGTGATTGTACGGGATGACTTGCTTGAAAAAGCACGCTCAGTTACCCCAGCGATTTTTGATTACACCATAATCGCTAAACATGATTCTATGTATAACACACCGCCAACGTTTGCTTGGTATTTAGCCGGGCTGGTTTTCAAATGGCTCAAAGAGCAAGGCGGAGTCAAAGCAATGGCCGAGCGCAATAAAGCCAAATCTGATTTGCTTTACGCGTGCATTGATGACTCAGCGTTTTACACCAATAATGTTGCTGCTGAATACCGCTCACGCATGAACGTTACCTTTCATTTGAAAAATGCTGAGCTCGATAAACAATTTTTAGCCGAAGCTGAAGCTGCTGGACTAAAAGCGTTAAAAGGCCATCGTATTGTTGGCGGCATGCGTGCCAGTATCTACAACGCGATGCCAATTGAAGGGGTGCAAGCCTTGGTTAGTTTCATGCAAGATTTCGCCAAGAGGAATGGTTAACATGAGTCGTTCCGCCCCTTTATTACTCAACCCGATAGCTGCCATTTCAGGCACAGTTAATGTGCCAGGTTCTAAAAGCTTATCTAATCGCGCTTTATTACTTGCCGCTGTTGCAAAAGGTGAAACGCACCTAACGAATTTGCTCGACAGTGAAGATATTCGCCACATGCTAAAAGCGCTAACGCAATTGGGTGTTGAATATCGTTTATCCGATGACAAAACAGAATGTTGGGTTAAAGGCCTAGGGCAAGGTTTCAACGTTGACACTGCGCAGACATTATTTTTAGGTAACGCGGGTACTGCCATGCGCCCGCTATGCGCGGTACTAGCCACATCAAACGGTGAATTCGAGTTAACGGGCGAGCCCAGAATGGAAGAGCGTCCTATCGGTGCTTTAGTTGACTCATTGCGCCAAGCAGGAGCGGAGATCACCTATTTAAAAAATGACGGCTACCCACCGTTAAAAATGAAGGGCAGGGCGCTAAAAGGCGGAAAGATCAGTGTGGAAGGCACGGTATCGAGCCAATTTTTAACGGCACTGCTAATGGCTGCCCCTCTGTTTGAATCTGACACTGAAATCAATATTGTTGGTGAGTTGGTTTCTAAGCCTTATATCGATATTACGCTCAATACTATGGCGCAATTTGGTATCGAGGTGGTGAATAATCAGTATCAAAGCTTTGTTGTTAAAGGTAATCAGCAATATCAAGCTGCGGGTGACTTTCTGGTTGAAGGCGACGCATCATCAGCCTCCTACTTTTTAGCCGCTGGTGCGATTAAAGGTGGCACAGTGCGTGTTACTGGCGTAGGTAAAAAGAGTATTCAAGGGGATATTCGCTTTGCCGATGTACTCGAAAAAATGGGCGCTAATATTACTTGGGGGGACGACTACATTGAAGTCACTGGCGCGCCTTTGACAGCGGTTGACATGGACATGAATCACATTCCTGATGCCGCGATGACGATCGCAACAACGGCGTTATTTGCCGAAGGCACAACATCAATTCGTAATATTTATAATTGGCGTGTGAAAGAAACTGATCGGTTAGCCGCTATGGCATGCGAGCTACGTAAGGTGGGAGCTGATGTCATAGAAGGGCACGACTACATTACGATTACGCCGCCTAAGCAGTTGATTCAAACAGACATTGATACCTATGATGATCACCGCGTTGCCATGTGCTTTTCACTTGTTGCTCTGAGTGATACCCCTGTTACTATAAACGACCCTGACTGTACCGCTAAAACGTTCCCTGATTACTTTACTCGGTTAAAGCAGATCAGCGGCTAAAATACTGACCGCTGTAAACAAGGTGTTTTGTTTACAGCGGTCACAATATTGTAAACTTGCTTACATTGCTTATCTAAATTCAACGAGTATAATTGCGCGCGATTTTCATTAGCTCAGGAGAGAGCATGCAATTATTTCCCGTCATCACCGTAGACGGCCCAAGTGGAGCTGGTAAGGGCACTGTAAGCACCTTATTAGCCGATCGTTTAGGTTGGCACTTCCTTGACAGTGGCGCGATCTATCGTGTTTTGGCTATCGCCTCTATCCATCATCAAATTGACCCTAATGACGAAGCTGGCCTATTGCCATTAGCTTCAGGCTTAGATGTAAACTTTGAGCCAGCTGAACATGGCTGTAAGGTGATTTTAGAAGGTGAAGATGTAAGCGACGACATTCGTACCGAAGAGGTGGGCTCAGTAGCGTCTAAAGTGGCGTCACTTCCTAGCATTCGCGAAGCGTTATTGCGCCGTCAGCGAGCATTTAAAGAGGCCCCTGGCTTAGTTGCTGATGGACGTGATATGGGCACGATAGTGTTTCCTGAGGCTGACGTTAAAATATTCTTGACTGCCAGCGCGCAAGAGCGCGCCAACCGTAGATTTAATCAGTTGAAAAAATCTGGTCATGATGTTAGCATATTGCGCCTTTTGGCTGACATAGAGGCTCGTGACGAGCGCGACTCAAATCGCAGCGTAGCGCCTTTAATACCAGCAAAAGACGCTCTTGTTGTTGATTCTACTGAATTATCAATAGAGCAAGTACTTGAAAAGATTACTGAATTTGCAAATTCTAAGATTGAGATTTAATTTTAGGCCTAGCAGCATTTAGTCCGTAAACTGCCCAACATCAGGATGAAGTTGGCAATGAATAACAACCCCACGTTAGCCGGATTGCAGTGTGGATGTCAAAATGAAACAAATAACTTAACTATGACTGAAAATTTTGCTCAACTATTTGAAGAAAGCTTAAAAGAAATCGAAACCCGTCCAGGTGCAATTGTTAAAGGTACTATCGTATCTATCGACAAAGACATCGTACTTGTAGACGCAGGTTTAAAATCTGAAAGCGCGATCCCAGCTGAACAATTCCGTAATGCTGACGGTACACTAGATGTTGAAATCGGCGACCAAGTTGATGTTGCTCTAGACGCAATTGAAGATGGTTTCGGTGAAACAATCTTGTCTCGCGAAAAAGCTAAACGTCACGAAGCCTGGGTTGAGCTAGAAAAAGCTTACGATGACAAAGAAACGATTAAAGGTGTTATCAATGGTAAGGTCAAAGGTGGCTTTACGGTTGAAGTGAATACAGTTCGTGCATTCTTACCTGGTTCATTGGTTGACGTACGCCCAGTACGCGATACTACTCATCTTGAAGGTAAAGAACTGGAATTCAAAGTTATCAAGCTTGATGCTAAGCGTAACAACGTGGTTGTTTCACGTCGTGCGGTTATTGAAGCAGAAAGCAGCGCAGAGCGTGATCAACTTCTTGCTAACCTTGAAGAAGGTCATGAAGTTAAAGGTATCGTTAAGAACCTTACTGATTACGGTGCGTTCGTTGACCTTGGTGGTGTTGATGGTCTTCTACACATTACTGATATGGCTTGGAAACGCGTTAAGCACCCAAGTGAAATCGTTAATGTTGGTGACGAAATCAACGTTAAAGTCCTTAAGTTCGACAAAGAAAAATCTCGTGTTTCATTAGGTATGAAGCAAATGGGCAACGATCCTTGGCAAGAAATTGCAGAACGTTACCCTGAAGGTTCTAAATTGAGCGGTGCAGTAACTAACCTAACTGACTACGGTTGTTTCGTTGAAATCGAAGACGGTGTTGAAGGTCTAGTTCACGTATCTGAAATGGATTGGACTAACAAAAACATTCACCCATCTAAAGTGGTTAACTTGGGTGACACTGTTGAAGTTATGGTTCTTGAAATTGATGAAGAGCGTCGTCGTATTTCTCTTGGTCTTAAGCAATGTAAACCTAACCCTTGGGAAGAGTTTGCTAAGGCACAGAGCAAAGGCGATAAAGTTAGCGGTAAGATCAAGTCTATTACTGACTTCGGTATCTTCATCGGTCTTGACGGCGGCATCGACGGTCTAGTTCACTTATCTGACATTTCATGGAACAAGACTGGCGAAGACGCTGTTCGTGAATACAAGAAAGGCGATGAAATCTCTGCAGTTGTTCTACAAGTTGACCCAGAGCGTGAGCGTATCTCTCTAGGTGTTAAGCAGATTGAAGAAGATCCGTTTAATCAATACCTGACAGACACTAAGAAAGGTACTATCGTTGTTGGTACTGTGACTGAAGTTGACGCGAAAGGCGTAACTGTTAAACTTGCAGAAGAAGTTGAAGGTTATATCCGCGTAACTGATTTAGCACGCGAACGTGTTGAAGATGCATCAGAAGTTGCATCTGTAGGCGACGAAATCGAAGCTAAATTCATGGGTGTTGACCGTAAGAATCGCATCGTTAACTTGTCTGTTAAAGCGAAAGACCAAGCAGATGAGAAAGAAGCACTTGACAAAGTTAACCAACAAGAAGAAGTTGGTTTTGCTAACGCATTTGCTGAAGCCTTTAAAGCTGCGAAGAGCGAAGATTAATCAATTTGGGTGCGCTTTATGCGCACCAATGAATTTTCACAACGTACTTATATATTGAAGGAGAGTTTTAATGACAAAGTCAGAACTTATCGAAAGACTAGCGGATAAAGCCCGTCACGTACCTTCAAGAGACGTTGAGTTGGCTATCAAAGAAATGCTAGAGCAAATGGCGCAAACCTTACAAAAAGGTGAGCGTATCGAAATCCGCGGATTTGGAAGTTTCTCTTTGCATTACCGCGCACCTCGCGTAGGTCGTAATCCTAAAACAGGGGAAACAGTAGAGTTAGATGGTAAACATGTACCTCACTTCAAACCTGGCAAAGAATTACGAGAAAGGGTCAACGAAGATTTAATTGCTTGATTTATCTCTAAATCATTAAAACGGCACTCCAATTGGGGTGCCGTTTTTGTTAGAGTGTAGTAAATTACGAATAGCTTTATCAATCGCTGATAGAGATACTTGATTCAGGAACGAATAGAGTATGTTTATCAAAGTTAATCTGAAACGCAATGCCCACTAGGAGGCAAATAAGTATGAAGTTAAAGGGATTGCTATCTCTTATTGCTGTATTAGCCTTACTGATTGTCGGTGGCTTTATTGGTTCTCAAAACACCCACAGCGTCATGGTCAACTATCTGATCGCCCAGAGTGAGTTACGTGTGTCACTGCTTATGTTGATCGTCTTTTTATGCGGGGTTTTCGTTAGTATCATTATGTTTTCGCTGTATGTATTGCGATTAAAATGGCGGGTTGTGAGTTTAGAGCGACAACTTAAAAAATCAAATCGCGTTGAATCTGCTTAATTATGCTTGAACTGTTATTTTTACTATTGCCCGTCGCCGCTGGATATGGCTGGGTAATGGGGCGTAATAGTGTGCGCCAAGCACAGCGTAAACAGTCGAGCATATTATCTAAACATTATTATAAAGGCTTAAATTTTCTTCTATCTGATGAGCCCGACAAAGCCGTCGATACTCTGATCAAAATGATCAACCTTGACAGTGACACGGTTGAAACTCATATTGCTATGGGCAAGTTTTTTCGCCACAGAGGTGAGTTAGACCGCGCTATTCGAGTGCATCAAAATCTCGTGAGCAAAGAGCAGATTTCACCCGCTCAACGGGAGTCTGCGCTTAAAGAGTTAGGCAAAGACTACGTACTTGCCGGTTTTTTAGAGCGTGCAGAAAACGCATTTCTACAACTATTAAATTCAGACAAACATTTCTTAGATGCGCAGCAACAGCTTTTTGATATCTATCAGGCCACCAAAGAGTGGGGTAGAGGGATTGAGCTTGCTGAAAACATGATGGAAAATCATGGCGATAGCGATGAGCTATGTATTCGCATCTCTCACTTTTATTGTGAGCAAGCAGCTATTTACGTACGTAAAAATGAATTGAACTTAGCTGAGAAAACCTTACAAAAAGCCATTATGGCCGATCAAAACACCGTTAGGCCTTGGCTAATGCTTGGTCAAATTGCTATTAGCCAAGAGCAATACCAAACGGCCATTGAGTATCTACAGCAAGTGCCATTGCGTGACATATCTTGGTTGAGTGAAGCTATTCCACTGATAGAACAAAGTTGTGCAGCACTAAATGATACCTCCCAGTTAGAGGCTATTCTGAATGAGTATTGGCAGCAATGTGCTACGTCATACTTGTCGAAAGTTAAACTCATGGCTCGTCAGGGTTTAACCAAAGAAGCCGCTGATGTTTTGCTTGATCAATTGCGTAAACACCCAACCATGAAAGGCTTTAAAACGCTGATGGGGTTGTATATTGAACAACAAGCACCTGATGAATCTATGAATAGCCTTGTGCTATTAAAAGAATTGGTAGAAGAACAAATTAAGCAACGCCCTAAATACCGATGTAATAGTTGCGGCTTTTCCGGCGGACAAATTCATTGGTTGTGTCCATCGTGTAAAAAGTGGGGCCAAGTTAAACCCATTAAAGGCTTAGACGGAGAGTAAAGGTTAATGCAAGATCCGAAAGTGGTTATCGCACTTGATTTTGATGTAAAAAAAGAAGCACTCGACTTTGTCGATAGAATTGACCCATCCCAATGCCGTTTGAAAGTAGGCAAAGAGATGTTCACCTATTTTGGTCCTGATCTCGTTCGTAACTTAGTGGCCAAAAAGTTCGATGTATTCTTGGATCTTAAGTTTCACGATATCCCTAATACGGTGGCCAAAGCTTGTATAGCGGCAGCTGATTTAGGCGTTTGGATGGTTAATGTTCACGCTTCAGGCGGTGAAGATATGATGGTACGTGCTCGGGAAGGTCTTGCCCAATTTGGCCAAGATAAGCCTCATCTTATTGCGGTAACCGTTCTCACCAGTATGGATCAACGTCAGTTATCGCAAATTGCTATTCAATCTTCACCGATGGAACATGTATTAACGCTTGCATCGTTGACCAAACAAGCTGGCTTAGACGGCGTCGTGTGCTCAGCCCAAGAAGCGAAAATGTTAAAGGAATCCTTAGGCAAAGACTTCATGTTAGTAACGCCAGGTATACGACCACAAGGTAGCGATGTTGGCGATCAGAAACGAATTATGACACCTCAAGAAGCGATGCAGGTGGGCGTGGATTACATGGTAATTGGCCGTCCTATTACCCAAGCGAGTGATCCGGTTGCGGCACTTGCTGCGATTAACGCATCGATTGGGTGAGATGCTAAGGCAGTGAGTTCGCGTTAGAGATATTTATTCTCTCGTTATTTTAGATGTAAAAAAGGGCACTGTTGAGTGCCCTTTTTAGTATCCTTAGCCAAAGAGTAAGCGCTTTATGCGCTCAAGGCTGTTTATGAGCTCAAGGCTGTTTATGAGCTCAAGGCTATTTATGCGCTCAAGGCTGTTTTAGGATCCGTGTAGGTTAATCCCATGGATTCGCCTAGCGCATCGACTACTGCCTTATAGGTAATTTTACCTTCGTGTACATTTAAGCCATTAAGCAAATGCGCATCGTCAAGCATGGCTTGCTTAGGTCCTTTATTGGCTAATGCTAAGCCGAAAGGTAGGGTCGCGTTATTCAACGCCATCGTTGATGTACGTGCCACACCGCCTGGCATGTTTGCTACGCAGTAATGTACAACACCATCAACCACGTATACGGGATCTTGATGTGTCGTTGCTTTTGATGTTTCAAAGCAGCCACCTTGGTCAATAGCGACATCAACCACAACTGAGCCTTCTTTCATATTTTTAACGTGTTCTGCCGTTAACAACTTAGGTGCTGTAGCGCCAGGAATTAACACTGCACCTACTACTAAGTCAGCTTTTGATGAATAGTGCTCAATTGCATCCACTGTTGAGAAAACAGTTTTAACGCGCCCATCGAAAATATCGTCTAGTTCGCGTAAGCGAGGCAAAGAACGGTCAAGGATAGTGACGTCAGCACCAAGTCCTAATGCCATTTTCGCTGAGTTAGTACCTACAACACCACCACCGATGATCAGGACTTTACCCGGTGCAACACCAGGCACGCCGCCAAGCAATGTACCGCTACCACCTTGGGCTTTCTCAAGATAATGTGCGCCTGCTTGAACCGCCATACGTCCAGCAACTTCACTCATTGGTGCTAAAAGAGGCAGGGCGTTACGGTTGTCAGTAACTGTTTCATAGGCGATACAGGTCGCGCCTGAAGCAATCAATAGCTCTGTTTGCTTTGGATCGGGAGCTAGGTGTAAATAAGTGTATAGTGTTTGGCCTTTACGCAACATTTTACACTCGTTTTCTTGTGGCTCTTTCACCTTTACAATCATTTCAGCCTTGGCGAAAACCGTTTCTGCATCCGGGGCAATTTCAGCGCCGGCAGCTACAAACTCTTCATTGGTGAAGCCGATAGCGGCACCCGCATTATCTTCAACTAATACTTGATGCCCATGAACAACAAATTCTTTAACTGCTGCAGGTGTAAGGCCTACGCGATATTCGTGGTTTTTAATTTCTTTTGGTACACCAATTAGCATAAATTTTCCTTTGACGGTTAGACCCAAGGGCGAACGCTAGGGCTGGTTGAATGCGGTATTGCATAATGAGCGAAGTATAAGGGAAGGTTCGAAGAAAATTATTCTGAAGATTAAATGCTTTAAGTATAAAATAGGGGGAAATTCATAATTTTCAGTATTATCTATGTTAATAAAAACGCCCAAGCATCTAGATAGAATCGACCGTAATATCTTAAGTGAGCTACAAAAAAACGGCCGTTTGTCGAATATTGATTTAGCAAATAAGGTCGGGTTAAGCGCAAGCCCTTGTTTAGAAAGGGTTAAAAGGCTTGAAGCTCAGGGATATATTTTGGGGTACCACGCGCGAGTTGACCCACAAAAACTGGGCGCTGCTATGCTGGTGTTCGTCGAAATTACATTAACGAAAACTTCCCCTGATATTTTTGAGCTATTTTCTGCTGCGGTTAAGCAACATGAAGATATTCAAGAGTGCCATTTAGTATCGGGCGACTTCGATTTTCTGCTCAAGGCGCGGGTGGCTGATATGTCTACCTATCGTAAGTTGCTTGGTGACACGTTACTAAGACTGCCTGGTGTAAATGAATCACGCACGTACGTAGTAATGGAAGAAGTAAAAGACACCACAATAGTGAAAATTAATCAGCGATGAATTGATCAGTACAAGATTGGTCAATTACTCGGCATAAGCACGCTGTTGTCTAGGATTTTGACCGAAGCACTGGTATCTTATACAGCATAATTTTATGCAGTAACCTTAAGTTGAAAGAAAACGTTATGGCAAGACTCACAGGTATCCAACGGATCATGGAAGTTGGCATGATGCTCAGTTGTGCATTCGCCTTTTTTTTACTTCTCGCATTGGCTTCTTTTCATCCTGCTGACCCAAGCTGGAGCCAAGCTGGTTTGCAAAGTGATATTCATAATTGGGTCGGAGCAATTGGCGCGTGGTTAGGGGATATTTTATTTTTTACCTTCGGCTATATTGCCTATGTCTTCCCGTTTACTGCTGCGTTTGCTGGTTGGTTTATGTTTCAGCAACGCAAGCGTATATCTGAATTTGACTATTTAACTATAGGATTACGTATTTTAGGATTGTTACTTGCCCTTGTTGGTGCGGCGGGTATTGCGAGTCTTAACTTTAATGATTTATTTTATTTCTCAGCAGGAGGAATGTTAGGAGATGTTATCAGCGCATCACTCATTCCGTACCTTAATTTTGCTGGCACGGTGCTAATTTTACTCAGCTTATTTTGCACTGGGTTTACTTTCTTAACTGGCATATCGTGGTTAACCGTTGTGGATAAAACCGGCGCGCTCGCCGTAGCACTTGCAACTGGTGCGTGGTCGCTACCGCAAAAAATACAAGAAGCACCTATGTTACGCCTTGGTTTTAATCGAGACAGCAAAGAAGATGAAAGTACTTTGGAGAAACAGAGCGCACCCGCTTCACATGTGCCTCCAGCCTATTCGTCACCTCAGCAACGTGTGGAACCCAGCGTTTCAGGCTTCAACAGTGAGCAGTCTGAGCCCAGTTTTAATATTCCCGATGAAGTGTTGTTCGAGCCAGAACCAAGTAAAGAAGAAGCTAGCCCCATTTCAATCAGTGAATTACGTGACAAAATTGGCTTTGGTCGCAAGAAAAAAGCTGAAGAAGCGCAGCCGGTATCAGATGAACCTGCCACGCCTGTAGCTGAACCTACCCCGAGCAAAGCCCCGAGTAATAGTGGGGTTTATGTTTCTGATGATGTAAAAGCCAATCTTGAAGCGCAAGCTGCTGCTAAAGCGGCAGCTGATAGCGCACCCGTAGAGCCAATGCCTTCTTTTGATTTACTGCAACGAGCAGATAAGATCAAAAACCCTATTACACCAGAAGAACTAGACATGGTTTCTCGTTTACTCGAGGAAAAGCTAAAAGACTTTAATATCGATGCCCAAGTCGTTGGTGTCTATCCTGGGCCAGTTATTACTCGGTTCGAAATGGATTTAGCCCCAGGTGTTAAAGTAAGCAAAATTACCGGATTATCGAAAGATTTGGCCAGAGCGATGTCAGCTATTTCAGTGCGCGTTGTTGAGGTTATTCCGGGTAAATCGGTGATAGGCCTTGAGTTACCAAATAAAAAACGTGACATGGTCCGCCTAAGTGAAGTGATTAGCTGTGATGCTTTTCAGTCTGCTGAGTCTGATTTGACCATGGTGTTAGGGGCGGATATATCCGGCCAACCTGTCATTGTTGATTTAGCCAAAATGCCACATTTGTTGGTTGCAGGTACCACGGGTTCTGGTAAGTCGGTGGGGGTTAACGTGATGATCTTGAGCTTGTTGTATAAATCAACGCCTGAAGATGTGCGCATGATCATGATTGACCCGAAAATGTTAGAATTGTCGGTGTATGAAGGCATACCGCATTTGCTGGCAGAAGTAGTAACTGATATGAAAGAAGCTGCCAATGCACTGCGTTGGTGTGTGGGTGAAATGGAAAGACGTTACCGTCTCATGTCTGCGCTTGGGGTACGTAACCTCAAAGGATTTAACCATAAGGTTCAACAAGCCATTGCTCAAGGTCAGCCGATAAAAGATCCACTTTGGAAATCAGAAGAAAGCATGTTGACCGAAGCCCCTGACCTAGAAAAACTGCCAGCCATTGTAGTAGTAGTGGACGAGTTTGCTGACATGATGATGATCGTGGGCAAAAAAGTCGAAGAGCTTATCGCACGTATTGCGCAAAAAGCGCGGGCCGCGGGTATTCATCTAGTGTTGGCTACGCAGCGGCCATCGGTTGATGTTATCACCGGCTTGATAAAAGCGAATATTCCAACGCGTATTGCGTTTCAGGTGTCTTCAAAAATTGATTCGCGTACCATTTTAGATCAGCAAGGGGCAGAAACCTTGCTCGGCATGGGGGACATGTTGTATTTACCCCCAGGTACGGGCGTACCAACTCGGGTGCATGGGGCTTTTGTTGATGATCCAGAAGTGCATGCAGTAGTAGCAGATTGGAAGAGTCGCGGGGCGCCTCAATATATTGATGAAATTCTCAATGGTGATACCACTGCTGAAGTATTGCTACCAGGCGAGCAACCGGAAGGCGGTGATCAGGAGTTTGATGTATTTTATGACGAAGCCGTGTCTTTTGTCACCGAATCACGTCGGGCCTCAGTGTCCAGTGTGCAGCGTAAATTTAGAATTGGTTACAATCGCGCAGCGCGACTGGTCGAACAAATGGAACAAAGTGGTGTCGTAACGCCTCCAGGGCACAATGGTAATCGCGAAGTTTTAGCGCCACCGCCACCAAAAGATTAATAATGATAGGTATTCAACAACGTATGAAAAAAATGAAATATAGCAGTGCGTTAGGTAAAGTCTCAGCCATATTATGCTTAGCTATGGGGTTGGCTTTCAGTGCCTACGCTCAACAAAGCGACGAAGATAAACTAAAAACTCGCCTTGAGACATTAAATTACTTCAGCGCTGACTTTACCCAGAAAGTGACGGATGCCAATCACGAAGTATTACAAGAAGCGACAGGGGTGATAAAACTAAAGCAGCCCAACAAGCTATATTGGGAGCTTGACCCACCCAATGAAAATATCTTGATAGCCGATGGGACTACTTTATGGAATGTTGATCCTTTTGTAGAGCAAGTGACCGCGATTAATCAAAGTCAGGCTGTGGCGAACAACCCATTGATTTTGCTAACGCAACCAAATAGTGACGCTTGGGGTGACTTCACGGTAACTCATACCAACGACACCTTTCGAATTGATGCGAAAAGTCCAGATTCTGCCGTTCATTCATTAGTGTTGGTGTTTGACGGTGAGCAGTTAAGCTCAATGAGCATGCAAGATAGCCAGCAGCAAATAAGCGATTTGTATTTCGACAATATTCAGCAGAATAAAGCCCTAAGCGATGAAGTATTTACATTTACTTTGCCTGAGGGCTACGACCTAGATGATCAACGTAATTGATGAATCAAGGTTTCGATTTTAGCCATCAAGATGATCCAAGCTTTGCGCCATTGGCTGCACGCATGCGCCCACAAAATATTGCGCAGTATTTTGGTCAGCAGCATATTGTAGGCGAGGGTAAGCCATTACGCAGCGCCATTGAACGTGGTCAGTGCCACTCGATGATCCTTTGGGGGCCACCCGGTACGGGTAAAACCACGTTAGCCGAAATCATTGCTATGCATTGTGATGCGCATATCGAGCGAATATCAGCGGTAACATCTGGTGTTAAAGACATTCGTAGCGCCATAGAGCAAGCCAAACAAAATGCGCTCAGTCAGGCAAAGCGCACAATTTTATTTGTTGACGAAGTGCATCGTTTCAATAAAAGCCAGCAAGACGCTTTTTTGCCGTTTATTGAAGATGGCACTATTACATTTATCGGTGCGACAACGGAAAACCCTTCTTTTGAGTTAAACGGTGCATTATTATCAAGGGCACGTGTCTATGTGCTTAAATCGCTTACCCAAGATGATCTCACTGATATTGCCAAGCAAGCGTTAGAGGATAAAACGCGCGGCTTAGGCCGGTTATCTCTACACATTGAAGACAAGGGTATTGACCTGTTAACAGAATTAGCCGGTGGAGATGCCAGGCGCTTATTAAATTATATTGAGTTAGCCGCTGATTTTTCCAGTGAGGGCCACATTAGCCTTGAAGCGATTAAAGAAGCCGTTGGTGAAAAGGTCGCCCAGTATGACAAAGGTGGTGATCAGTTTTACGATTTAATCTCGGCGTTTCATAAATCAGTACGTGGTTCTTCACCCGATGGCGCGCTGTATTGGTACGCACGTATGTTAAATGCCGGCTGCGACCCTCTATATGTAGCGCGACGATTATTAGCGATTGCCACAGAAGATATTGGCAATGCAGATCCCCGTGCCATGGAAGTGTGCTTAAATGCATGGGATATTTTTCAGCGTGTTGGTCCAGCAGAAGGGGAGCGGGCAATCGCGCAGGCGACTTTGTATTGTGCAAGTGCTGCCAAAAGTAATGCTGTTTACACTGCGTTTAAACAGGCCATGCGAGATGCTAAAACACTGCCAGATTACGAAGTGCCAAGCCATTTGCGCAACGCACCTACCAAGTTAATGAAAGAAATGGGCTTCGGTGATGGCTACCGTTACGCCCATGATGAGCCAAGTGCCTTTGCTGCGGGTGAAAGCTATTTACCACCTGAAATGAAAGATACTCAATATTACATGCCCAATGAAAGAGGGCTTGAAATTAAATTGAAGGCGAAATTAGATTTTCTAACGGATTTAAACAACAAAAGCGCTCATAAAAGGTACAAGTAAATGCAGCATAGTTTTGCTATATACACATATATTGCGCTAGGGGGCGCAACGGGTGCCTGTTTACGCTTTTTTCTTTCTAGTTTGATGCTGCAATGGTTTGGCAAAGGATTTCCTTTTGGTACACTTCTGGTCAACATTGTAGGGTCGTTTAGTTTAGGGCTGCTATATACGCTCATTGAACAAGGGCACCTCGAAATTATCGTTTGGCGCACTGCTATAGGCATTGGTTTTTTGGGCGCACTCACAACATTTTCGACGTTTTCAGTGGATACACTCATGTTGCTACAACAGGGCATGTGGCTGAAAGGGGCGTTGAATATATTTATAAATATCACCTGCTGTTTATTTGCAGCATGGTTGGGTACACAACTAGTTAAAGGTTAAGTCAAACAAGATGTTAGATGCTAAGTATTTACGTAACGATATAAACATTGCGGCGCAAAAACTCAACAAGCGTGGTTATGCGCTTGATGTCGCACAGTTCACTGCTTTAGAGGAAAAGCGCAAAGGGTTACAAATGCGCACTCAAGAGTTGCAAAATGAACGAAATGTGCGCTCCAAGTCTATCGGTAAAGCGAAAGCGTCTGGTCAAGATATCGCCCCTTTACTGGCAGAAGTAGGCCAACTAGGTGATGAGCTAGATGCCGCCAAAGCACAACTCACGGTATTACTAGATGAAATACAAGCATTAGTACTGAACATTCCAAATTTACCTGACGACTCTGTACCACAAGGCAAAGACGAAGAGGAAAACGTTGAAGTGTCACGTTGGGGAACACCTCGAGAGTTCGATTTTGAAGTTAAAGATCACGTTGATCTCGGCGCTGGAGTAGCCAACGGTTTAGATTTTGAAACCGCCACTAAATTAACCGGTTCTCGTTTTGTGGTGATGCGTGGCCAAATAGCGCGCTTAAACCGCGCAATTGCCCAGTTTATGCTTGATCTACACACAGAGCAGCATGGCTATCAAGAAATGTACGTGCCGTACTTGGTGAATGAAGAAAGCATGTTGGGGACGGGGCAATTTCCTAAATTTGTTGGGGATGCATTCCATACCAAACCAGCGACAGAAGAAGGGCAAGGATTGTCTTTAATTCCAACCTCAGAAGTGCCATTAACGAACATTGCCCGCGACTGTATTTTCGCCGCGAGCGAATTACCGATAAAAATGACTGCACATACTCCTTGCTTTAGAAGCGAAGCAGGCTCTTATGGCCGTGATACCCGTGGATTAATTCGTCAGCACCAATTTGATAAAGTTGAAATGGTGCAATTGGTTGAGGCAGACAAGTCATTTGAGGCCTTAGAGGAATTAACCGGACACGCTGAAAAAGTATTGCAGTTGCTTGAATTACCATATCGTAAGATGTTGCTTTGTACTGGCGATATGGGCTTTGGTGCATGTAAAACATTTGATTTAGAAGTGTGGTTGCCAGCACAAAATACCTATCGTGAGATATCTTCATGCTCTAACATGTTTGATTTCCAAGCGCGTCGCATGCAAGCGCGTTATCGCGACCCGAAGACAAACAAAACAGAATTGTTGCATACCCTGAATGGCTCGGGTTTAGCCGTTGGGCGTACGCTTGTAGCGATTTTAGAAAACTATCAGCAAGCCGATGGCAGTATTACTATTCCTAAAGCGCTTCAGCCTTATATGAAAGGCGTAACGGTGATTGGTGAAGTTAAGTAGCATTATACCGCTACGGATTTATTGATACTAAAAAGCGCGGTCGCTTCATTTATAAAGTGAAGTGGCCGCGCTTTTTTTTACTTAATATTAAACTACAAGCATTTCGCTGGCTTGGGTAAGCCAGCAATTTTGGTGGCTTGTTTGGCAGGGCCTTTTTTAAACAATCTGAACAAATAACGACTGTTGCCTTTTTCAGGTCCAAATTTAGCTTGCATGGCTTTTACTAACGCGCGCATCGCTGGGCTTGTGTTGTATTCTAAATAAAATTCACGTACGAAGTTAACCACTTCCCAATGTGCGTCGGTTAGTTCTATATTTTCGTCTTGGGCTAAAATCGGTGCTAACCCTGGTTGCCAGTCCTCTACATTTAGCAAATAGCGTTGTTTGTCTACGGGGATCTGTTGGTCTTGGTATTCTATAAAACCACTCACGTTTACTTTAACCTCTTCGTTTCTTTCGATGTGTTCGAGACATTGCTCATCTTGTTTGAAATATGCTTGTGTGACGGTTGACGCAGACCTTAGCCTTTACCAGCTAATGGTCGTTTTGTAGTTAAGGGTTAGCTCGACAAAATCTTCCATGTTTATCCGCTTTATAATGTCTGTGTTTGTAGTTGCCGGTAGTGCCTGATTGGCTCTGGCAATCAAATCATCTGCTAATACAAAGCAGGCTACGCCTAACGTTTGCTGTAATCTCGTTAGCTGGTTGACTACATCAGCGTGATTTAGTGCGTAAACACCATCTTGTATCAACACGATCCCGTCATTGTCACTACAACGGGCAAATACACTTTTGAACGTCGCGTTGCTAAAAGGGCTGGTAGTAACGATATGCAGAGTCATTTAAAACCTCATCAAATGATCAAGCTGCGCAAGCTGCTGATTAAGTTCTTCGTGGGGAAGGGCTGTGACTTGTATACATAAGTCCGAAACCGCTATCCCTCTTTCAGTCAGACTATGCTGACAGACAAAAATATCGTCTATATCGTAGAAGGTTAGGGCTGCAAAGGTCTTGCTATAATGCTTGCCTTGCTCAGGAATAGGTTGTTGTGATTTAAGCAATTGAAATACGCCGTCATCAACAAAAAATAGCGTGACGTCTTGACCGAAGTTAGCAGCGGCCAAGGCTAAGTCTAAGCTTTCTTGCCCGTTAGATACGCCATAAGGGGCGGTACTATTAATTACACCTAGGGATTTGGTAATCAAAACTGAATCACTCTGTCACTGACTTGGCTTAATTCAACTAAGTCCCCTAAACCGACTTCATTAAAGGGCTCGGTGAGGTTAAAACCTTGTTGGTTACTATCTTTAGCGTCTTGGCTGTTAATAACGCCTCGGCGATTAGCTGCGGTGACGCACACATTCAGCGCTATGTCGTGTTGCGTGCTTAAAGCCGCCCAAGCTTTGTACAAATTAAATTCATCACTGTGATTTGCTTGATAGCAATTAGCGTTCTGAACTCCTGCCTGATAAAAGAAAACTCCTTTTATTTCGTGGCCTAAGCTCAGTGCACTGCACGCAAAGCGATAAGCACTAAAAGCATGTTGTTGCTCAAAAGGAGCATGAGTGACTAATAAACCAAAGCTTGCCATAACTGAAAACTACCTAAGTTTAGTACAAATAAAAACACCCCGACGAAGCGGGGTGTTTTAGCAACACATTAACGATTAATCATCGCCACCGAACGCGCCTAGTAGGTGCAGGATAGACGTGAACAAGTTATAAATATTCAAGTACATAGATACTGTCGCGCGAATATAGTTGGTTTCACCGCCGTTGATGATACGGCTAGTATCGAACAGAATGAAGCCAGACATAATAAACACGATAGCAGCACTGACCGCTAGACTAAGGGCTGGAATTTGGAAAAACAGGTTAGCAAGCGAGGCAACAACCGCCACGATCAAACCAACGATCAAGAACCCACCCATGAAAGAGAAGTCTTTCTTGGTTGTAAGTACATAACCAGATAAACCAAAGAACACCAGTGCTGTAGCACCAAAGGCCTGCATAATCATTTCAGGGCCATTTTGGAAACCAGCGTAGTAATTTAAGGTATAACCTAAAGAACCGCCTAGTAACCCAGTGAAGGCAAATACAAACAAAATGCCCATAGAACTTTGTGAAGCTTTATTTAAAAAGAATATCATGACCAAAGCGGCAAGGTTCATACCTAACGCAGCACCTGGTCCGATATTCATGGCAGCAGCTATGCCAGCACACACTGCACTAAATGTCAGAGTCATTGCCAATAGTAGGTACGTATTGCGCAAGACCTTGTTTGTTTGCAGGGCAGAACCCTGAGCAGTATTGCTATACGTAGTACGATGTTCCATTTGTTACCTCCAATAGGTAAAGTGATGTAGTGAATACAGATAATATATCTATGATGCCTTTGTATGGGGTTTTGTTCAATTATTCAAGTGTTAGCGTCGACTATTATACGAAATATTAGTAACTTGATGTAAAAATGCCCAGTGTGATTAAATTGTGCTCGGTCAGAAAGTTTTGACCAATAAAGGCTTTACAAGCACTGAAAACGCCATTAATATTCGGGCCCTCAATTCGGAGAGGTGGCAGAGCTCGGTTTAATGCACCTGACTTGAAATCAGACGTAGGGTCACACCTACCGGGGGTTCGAATCCCTCCCTCTCCGCCATATTGTGATAGTAAATAGATTAAAATCAATTCGTTAGATTGAAGTCTGTTTACAAAAAAGAATTGGATAGCTGGCAGAGCTCGGTTTAATGCACCTGACTTGAAATCAGACGTAGGGTCAAACCTACCGGGGGTTCGAATCCCTCGCTATCCGCCATATTAAAGAAACCCGCACATGTTGCGGGTTTTTTTATGTCAAAATTAAAATAGCGATAAGAAGCGAGGGTGAGAACCCCCCGCGGTTCGAGCGAATGTCAGGAACTCGATACCAAACCCTGCAAGTATAATCGCTCTCAGAATGTTCTCAGCGGTTTTTGCGCAAGGCGTCATCGAGTAGAAATGGCTGTTCCCTTTTAATCGATGAGAACGCAGCGCAAGAGCTGCTGAGACATTCCCGATGGGCGAGTTTTAAAAGGGCTTATTCTTTGTTGCTCATTCTCAAAAGAGCACCACTCTTCCGTCAATTAAGCGCCGCGACTAAGTCCTTTTAAATTCTCGCTGAGGGCACTTTTACTTGTAGGGTTTGGTATTACTACCGCCGCAGGCGCGCGTAGCGTCAGGCACAGGGAAGTGCCTGAGTACATCCCTCGCGTTGTATGCGCACAATCAAATAGCTACGCGCATAATCAAATAGCTACATCGGCAACCGTATTCGTTGGGGCTTTTTTGTTTTCGTCGTGTCGATAGCGAGGGCGAGAACCCCCGCGGTTCGAGCGAATGTCAGGTACAGGCAAGTGCCTGAATACATCCCGCGCGTTGTATGCGCACAATCAAATAGCTAGATCGGCAACTGTATTCGTTGGGGCTTTTTTGCTTTCGTCGTGTCGATAGCGAGGGTGAGAACCCCCGCGTCTATTTACCCGCCTGGCTGAACATCGCTGTTCGTGTAATGACATTTATAACAGAGGTTAACTTTGCGCAATATGCAAATGTCATTATTTTCTGTGTAAATCGTCAAATTAGTACGTTTGACAAAAGTTAACCGTGACTTTGTAGGGTTATTTACTTTATGCTCTTGGCTATCGGTAATATCGGTTCAGTTTAAATATGAAACACAAAAGTGAAGTGGGCAGTTTGTCGAAGCGCCTTGCTGACATAGCAGATGTACCGAGTAAGTGCCGTTGTGGTGGAACGCCCATCGCCCCTGTACGGGTTCCTGATTGTCAAAATAGATGGACAATTTGTTGCTCAGTTAGCACGTGCTTAGCACGCAATACAGGTCAAGGTTTGAAAGATACCATCATTGGTTGGAATAGACTCAGCACTCATTTTTACCGATAAGTACAAAAATCATACTGTTTTAATGAATAAACATCTGTATTGATTAAATATAAGGTAATTGAGGGCTGAAATTATTTCACTTTTATGTGATATTAACTCCCATATTTGAGAAAAATTACTCTCCTTTAGGAGCACTTGTTTGATAAAAATATTGTTGGTTGATGACCATGAGTTGGTCAGAACCGGAATAAGACGTATTTTGGAAGATGTACAAGGTTTTGTCGTAGTTGGAGAAGCTACAACGGGTGAAGAAGCAGTAAAGTTTTGCCGCAAAAATGCACCCGATTTGGTACTAATGGATATGAGTATGCCTGGCATTGGTGGTTTGGAAGCGACCAAGCAGATCTTGCGTTTTAGTGAGAACACACGTGTTATTGTGTTATCGGTTCACAAAGAAAACCCTATCCCAGCGAAAGTGATGCGAATGGGCGCGTTCGGTTATTTAACGAAAGATTCCGATCCTAATGAAATGGAGATGGCCATTCGTAAAGTGGCCGCAGGTCAAAAGTATGTATCGCCCGATATTGCACAGCAAATTGCAATCGGCGCATTAGACTTTACTGATGGCAACCCTTTCGAATGCCTATCTGAACGAGAGCTTGAGATTACGCTAATGTTAACCAAGGGCTCTAAAGTGCCTGACATAGCCAAGTTCTTAAACATCAGTGCTAAAACGGTGAATACTCACAGGTATAGGATGTTTGAAAAACTCAATGTGAGTACAGATGTTGAACTCACTCATCTGGCACTTCGTCATAAGTTGATAAGCTCAGATAATTTGTAATTCATGAGCGATACTAACGAATTTGATCCTAAGGCGTTTCTTAAGGACCTAACTCATCAACCCGGCGTTTATCGCATGTATAATCACAAGCAGGATGTGATTTACGTCGGCAAAGCGAAAAATCTTAAAAATCGCGTATCTAGCTACTTTCGTAGTCAAGTTGATAGCATTAAAACTCAGTCTTTAGTCAAGCAAATTGCTCACATGGATGTCACAGTGGTGCACAGTGAAGCTGAAGCCTTTATTCTTGAAAATAATTTAATCAAGAAGTACAAGCCACGCTACAACGTTTTACTACGCGATGATAAGTCGTATCCCTTTATCTTCTTGTCTGATCATCAACACCCTCGATTAGCTAACCACCGTGGGCCAAAAAAGCTCAAAGGTGAATACTTCGGCCCATACCCCAGTGCGTGGGCGGTGCGCGAGAGTTTACGCACCATGCAACGAATTTTTCCTATCCGTCAATGTGAAGACAGCTACTACCGCGCTCGGTCACGGCCTTGCTTGCAGTATCAACTGCAACGATGTGCAGGTCCGTGCGTAGACGGGTTAGTCACGGACGAAGAATACCAAGCACAAGTTGATTTAGCGCGAATGTTTTTAAAAGGTAAAAACAAACAAGTGATAGATTCACTTGTTCAGCGCATGGAAAGTGCAAGTGAAAATCTGCGCTTTGAGGCTGCTGCGCGCTATCGTGATCAAATTAGTGCCCTTAATAAAGTGCAAGAGCAGCAATGGGTCAGTGGAAACCAAGAAGAAATGGATGTGTTTGGTTTTGCCTATCGAAATGGCATCGCCAGTATTCAGGGCCTGTTTATTCGCGATAATAAGTTATTAGGCAGTAAAAGCTTTTATCCTAAAGTGCCTGCTGATGCGACAGATGAAGAAGTATTTCAGTCATTTATTCTGCAATTCTATTTAGCCGGTAATAAAGTTATTCCTAAGCAAATAGTGACCCCAATAGAGCTGAGTGAACAAGGTGCAATAGAAGAATTATTGACCAAAGAAGCTGGCCGTCGCATTCAGTTTTATCGAGGCGTGCGAGATGAAAAGCGTCGTTATTTAGATTTAGCCAATACCAATGCTGAAAACGCACTGATTGCCAAACAGGGACAACAAAAGTCGGTATTTGCGCGTTATACAGAATTAGAAAAAATACTTGAGTTCGAACAACCTATTCAACGCATGGAATGCTTTGATATCAGCCATACATCGGGTCAGTTAACCGTGGCATCTTGTGTGGTTTTTAATCGCGAGGGGCCTTTTAAAGCGGATTATCGACGTTTTAATATTGAAGGCATCACACCAGGGGATGACTACGCTGCGATGGCGCAAGCGTTAGCAAGGCGTTATCGCGACGTAAAAGACGACAGTAAAATCCCTGACATTTTATTTATTGATGGTGGTAAGGGCCAATTAACTCAAGCGGAAGAATACTTTGAAGATTGGAAGCACGAAAAGAAACCTTTACTGATCGGGGTAGCAAAAGGCAGCAGCCGTAAGGCAGGTTTGGAAACGCTTATTTTGGCCGGTAACCATGCTACTATCCCACTGTCTGGTGACTCTATTGCGCTGCATCTTATTCAGCATATTCGAGACGAGTCGCACCGATTTGCGATCACAGGGCACAGGGCTCGGCGTCAAAAAGACAAGAAGACCTCCAAACTGGAATCTATTCCAGGTGTTGGTGCAAAACGCCGGCAAAGTTTATTGAAATACATGGGTGGCTTGCAGGGTATATTGCAAGCAAGTCGCAGTGAAATCGCCAATGTGCCAGGGATCAGCGCAGAACTAGCGGATACGATTTATGACCATATCCATAATTAACAACAGCACGTGGTTAACACGTAACGAGTAGGGCAGCCTAGCCTACCAACAAATAATGAGGACTCACCGCTCCATGTGGACTATCCCTAATATCATCACAGTGATCCGTGTGTTACTGATACCGATTTTCGTCGCTGTGTATTTTCTTGATTGGCAGTGGGCGCATCAAGCTGCTGCATTCGTGTTTTGGTTTGCGGCCATTACCGATTGGTTCGATGGCTATTTAGCTAGAAAATTACAACAGTCGACAGCCTTTGGTGCCTTTTTAGATCCGGTGGCCGATAAACTTATAGTGGCAACGGCATTAATTTTAATTACCCACACTTATGCCTCTATTTGGATAACCGTTCCTGCGATTTTACTGTTAGCGCGAGAAATATATATTTCTGCGCTGCGAGAATGGATGGGCCAAAAAGGACTACAAGATACCGTAAAAGTGTCTTTTATGGGGAAAGCGAAAACCATGGCCCAAATGCTAGCCTTAATTGGTTTGCTCTCAGAATTAGAATATTTTATGGGAATTCCAATTTATTGGGTCACCTTGGGATACATATTATTGTACTTTGCAGCAGTATTATCGTTCTGGTCGATGATTTCTTACACACTTGCGGCATGGCCATCGCTCTCAAAATCGGAGTTAAAATAAGGTTATTTGGGCTAAATCGTTTGAAAAAAAAGCGCTTTAGTCAAAAATCCAGCAGTCAGTCACAAATTGTTATTTTTGTTGTTGACAGTCTTGATAGTGGATGTAAAATGCAGCCCAGATTTAGAGAGCAGCACACAACTCGCTAAGTAAACAAGTCACCGTTACTTAATAAGTAAGCTTTTTAAAACAGGTGCGGGAATAGCTCAGTGGTAGAGCACAACCTTGCCAAGGTTGGGGTCGCGAGTTCGAATCTCGTTTCCCGCTCCAATTTAATGCAGTATGTAGTAAAGAAGCTTTTACTACCGGTAGCTTCCCCAAGGGGTCGCAACCACGCGGTGGCCGGATACGAATATCGTTTCTAGCTCCAAAATGTGGCGGAATGGCAGAATGGCTATGCAGCGGATTGCAAATCCGTGGATCTCGGTTCGACTCCGGGTTCCGCCTCCATAATCTGCAACGCCACATCAGGTTCTACGCCTGACACCTCGCTGAAAAGCAACCCAATGCCCGGGTGGTGAAATTGGTAGACACAAGGGATTTAAAATCCCTCGCTGGTAACAGCGTGCCGGTTCAAGTCCGGCCCCGGGCACCATTTTATGATTTTACACCTTTGCATGATTTCCCATAAAATCAAACCTCAATCTAATACTTCTTTTTAGTACTAAGCATCATTTCAATTCAACGTTGCTGAAAGCAGTTATATTTAAAATATCATTTTCTTCCATACTCTGTTGTCCAAATATCTTAATTCAAGCTCTTTAAATCAAAGCTCTATAAATCAGAAGACACAGTGCATTACAGCAAATGAAAGCATTGGCGTTGCATGTTTGCTTCGTATAACCTTGCGCCCCTACATCCATCTTTAAAATTGGTGAACACATTATGTCTCAACCCCTGAAGCAACAAATTGGCAATATTTCTATCGTGGTCGAAGATTACGATGATGCCATTGAGTTTTATATTGAAAAACTACAGTTTGTTTTAATCAACGACATTGCGTTAGGTGAAGGAAAGCGGTGGGTAGAAGTTTCTCCCCCAAATTCAAATGGTACGCATCTGCTATTTTCTAAGGCAAATACCGACGAGCAAAAGCGTGCCGTTGGCAATCAGTCAGGAGGCCGTGTTTTTCTATTTCTTCATACCAATGACTTTTGGCGTGACTATGAGCATATGAAAGCCAGTGGTGTTGTGTTTGAGGAAGAGCCCAGAGTCGAAGAGTATGGCACCGTTGTCGTTTTCCAAGATTTATACGGAAACAAATGGGATTTACTACAAAGCAGTGTAGCTAGCGAATAAAATGGCTATCGACTAAAATTCTATACAGTCTTAATAAACCAGAGATGCGGTGAGTACATGACGTTGGACGCGCAATTTAATGAGTGCGGATTTATTATCCTAAGGGATTTTTTCAATAACGAAGAAATTACCCAGATAGCAACCCACGTCGACCGCATTTATGAAACCTGGGTCAAAAAAAACGAGCAAGCCATATACGATTACAGGCTGGTTAACATGCACTCGTTAACAAGCCCAAAATACTTTAATGATACTCCACATCAAAGAGTGAATTTTTTTAGTGCAATTGCGCCGTTTAAGCTCACCTCGGTGCTTGATAATATCTTTGGTGAAGGGCTGTATTTCCACAATACTCAATTATTCTTTAACCCATCAAATAACCAGCGCCTTACATACTGGCATAGAGATATGCAGTTTAGCGATATAGAAGACAATGCTCAGCGCGATGAGCAGCATTCTATACTAAACCTTCATGTTCGCATTCCGCTAATAGACGAAAAAGGCCTTGAGCTTGTTCCAGGGTCTCACAAGCGGTGGGACACAGAGCAAGAGCGCAATGTGAGGTTTGAGTTGGGTGGACGTAAAAACAGTGATGACCTTCCTGATTCGCTGATGATGAACCTTGCCCGAGGCGATGTCTTGATATTCGACGGACAAATGCTGCACAGAGGCGTGTATAAGCACAACCCGATAAGAAAAGCTTTCGATGTGTGTGTGGGAAAGTACCATTCTATCTCTTCGTACTTTTTAGACCCTCAGGTACTGCCTACCGAAGAGGAGATGGCGCACATCAATAATAATGGCTGGTATACACTGGCAAGAGAAGTGTCCGCAAAAATAGTGGAAAGATAGGTGAGGACATTAACTGGTTAATATTTTCGAAGGAGTTGGTAGCGCGCTGACGTTACAGCGGTAATAGGAATTGACCAAGGGCATCGAGCCCTTGGTCAATTACTGTAACGAAAAGCGTTAATTACTCAGCAGCTGCGTCTTTGAGTGGCTTCATTTTATCTTCGATATCTGACGCTTCTTGCTCTGTAAGCGACGTATCAAGAGGGGCAGGCTTGCCGTATAAGTAACCTTGTAAATAATCCGCTCTGGCGTCTTTCAACCACTGGGCTTCATCTTCTGTTTCCACGCCTTCTGCAATCACCTCAATGCCACTGCGGTTGGCTATTTGAATAAGACTGTTTACGATGTTCTGTTTATAACTGTCGTTATGGACATTCCTAACAAGCTCCATGTCTATCTTGACAAAATCAGGACGCAAGCTTTGAAGCAAGTTAAGACCGGACCAACCAGAGCCAATATCATCGAGGGCAATTTGGAAACCGGCATTGCGATAGAATGCTAAAATTCCTTTTAGGTGGTTAATGTCTGAGGCTCGGTGAGTTTCCGTTACTTCAAACACAATGTCAGATGGTGATAGCCCGATGTCACTAATTGCTGCAGCCGTCGCTCTCAAGCAATAAGAGGGATCGTAGATGCTAGATGGATTAAAGTTGATAAATAGTTTAGTTCTTAATTTACCCCTTGCTGCGCACTCTACAGCAGAACGTCGTGCAACCAAATCGAGGGAGAACAAAAGGTCAGACTTTTCTGCAAGTTTAAAGGCCAATGCTGGCGGTACGATTGAACCATGTTCGTCGCGAACCCTAAACAACCCTTCATTTGCAAAAACGTGGCCATCTATTGCGCTGACAATGGGTTGAAACCATGATTCGTAACGCTGTTTCTCAATACTCTCCACCAGCCATTTTGCTTGATATCGATTAACCAGTACTTCAAGCGTCACCATTCGGCCCATGTCGTCAATAGAGGGCTGTTGATCGTGTGACGCAGTGGTGACCTTAGTATTTTCTTTTTCTTTTGATTCTAGCGCGCCATTGAGGGACATGATGAATCTTTGAATATTTGGACGTTCTACTACGCAAGAAATGCAGTGATCAGACTGCTGAGTAGCATGAATCTCCATTGAGCCGCATAGGCCAGCGACTTTTGAGAAAGTTTCTAGTGTGGGTACGAAGATCCAAAAGTGAGTGGTCTCAAAAAAATAGTCGTCAATAGATTCGCAGTCGGCGCAGTACATAAGCCATTCCTAAAACATGGTGTATAAGTATGGTTACACTAATGACTGTATTTTGGTTTCCTATGTAATGAAATTCTTATAATTAGCTTTTATAGACGGTTATATCTAATCAGTAAGTAGCTTTGTATTGACAGGTGAATGACGGCAAGTGTGATACTATTTGCAATAGTATTGATCATCCATTGGTAAGGGTAACCGTTGAACTCAGTTATGGCGCTGCGCGCACAAGAGCTATTAAAAGCAGAGCGCCCGTTTCACGCGCGAGGAAGCAAAGTAAAACGCTGTGATGCGTGCCTCCTGCCTATTCCTCAATGTATTTGCGCCTACAAACCTGAATTGGGCACCGATGTTGCTGTGCTATTCCTAATGTACAAGGGCGAGTACTTTAAGCCCACGAATACGGGTAGGTTAATTGCCGATGTTGTAGAAGAAAACTACGCGTTTTTGTGGCATCGCACTGAGCCGGATGCAGATATGTTGGCAGTGATTAAAAACCCTGCCTATCATCCTGTTGTGGTGTTTCCTCACGAATATGCCAACGAAATCCAACGCATCGACAAACCGCCTGTTGTGGGCGAGAAAAAGCTTCTTTTTATTTTTCTTGATGGGACTTGGCGTGAAGCTAAGAAAATGTTCAGTAAAAGTGATTACCTTTCAAACTTGCCCGTTTTAGGGGTGAACCTTGAAGGCTCATCTGATTATTTGCTGCGTGAGTCATCGCATATGTTTCAACATTGTACCGCAGAGGTTGGTGTGCATGTATTAGCAATGGCTGATGAAAAGGAAGGGGCTGAAAAGCTTGCTCAGTATTTCAGTATTTTTCGTCGAGAATATGTAAAAGGAAAACCTCACTTACGCGACAAATTAGAGTTTGCCAGTGCGCAGGTGAAGTAATACGTTTACAAGCCTAAGCATTATTTGCGACACTCTGGTCGCTACAATTTTTTCAACTAGCCATTCGGAGATTTTTAATGTCATCAGTAACATTTCAAGGTAATGAAGTAAAAACGGTAGGCCAATTACCAAGTGTAGGCGCTAGTGCACCTGCATTTACGCTAGTTAAAGCAGATTTAAGCGAAGTTGCTTTGTCTGACTTGTCTGGAAAGCAAGTTGTATTAAACATCTTTCCATCAGTTGATACTGGAACCTGTGCCACATCGGTACGCAAGTTCAATGAACATGCCGCAACGCTAGACAATACCGTCGTAATTTGTGTGTCAGCAGATTTACCGTTTGCTGCAGGCCGCTTTTGTGGTGCCGAGGGTATTGAGAACGTTATTACCGGTTCTACATTCCGCTCTTCATTTGGCGACGACTACGGTGTTGCGTTTGAATCAGCACCGTTAACCGGTTTAATGTCCCGTTGTGTTGTTGTTATCGATACCAATGGTAACGTGGTTTACACAGAGCAAGTTGCTGAAACTACTGAAGAACCAAATTATGATGCCGCAGTTGCTGCGTTAAGCTAAACTCTCTTAATTGATTGTGCAGTTTATATAATCGATTGGAAACCGCTGGCATAAATAAGCGTGTCAGCGGTACCCAATGTATTTATAAATACTGCGATTTGTATTTTTAGGAGAGACCTATGACATCAACGTTACTTCAAGTTGGAGAGCTTGCCAGTAAAATGCAGGAGAAACCTGTAACCCTTCTGCGAGCGTTGATGGATGATCCGCTTACCCAAACACCCGATAAGCGGGATGCCATGGTATTGCCGGCCTCAGTCGATTTAGACCTAGACGGTGAGGGCAGCGATCATGCCACTGGCTTTCCCCACAGTATGCCGTCTGCCGAAGATCTCGCAGTATATTTAGGTAAGCAGGGCATAACGGCAAACACCACCGTTGTCGCCTATGATACGAGAGGCATTTATAGTGCGCCTCGTGCTTGGTGGATGCTTAAAGCGCTAGGTCACAATGAAGTGTATTTACTTGATGGTGGACAGCCTGCTTGGAAAGACGCAGGTCTTCCTGTATCGGAGCAACAGCACTTTGGCAAACTGACTTACCACCCGTCGCCTCGCAATGGATGGTTTGTTAATTCCAGTGCGGTGCTTCAATCACTCAATACAGATGCACAACTGGTAGATGCCAGAAGTACTCCACGTTTTAGAGGGGAAGTATCTGAACCTCGCGTTGGTGTGCGCTCAGGTCACATGCCTGGCGCATTAAACTTGCCTTTCGGTAGTCTTATTGAAAATGGTCGCTATCTCCCTATAAACTCTCTTAAGCAAGCTTTTGAGCGTGCAGGTATAAATTTATCTTTGCCGATTATTTGTACCTGTGGGTCGGGAATTACAGCATGTGTTGTTGGTTTTGCCGCCCTTTTATGCGGCGCGAAAGAAGTCTCCATTTATGACGGTTCTTGGTCAGAGTGGGGTGCCGATCCCCAATATCCCGTTATTGTTGATTAACGCTTAGGTACAATTTAACAATAAAGATTCAACACTAAAGAATCAACGAATCAGACATAGCCATTCAAATGGATTGAAAACCATGCCTCAAATAAAAACACTGCCAAAAATAGTTATTCTTACAGGTGCAGGCATTTCTGCCGAATCAGGGTTACAAACATTTCGTGATAATAACGGCCTGTGGGAAAATCACAGCGTTGAGGAGGTGGCAACACCACAAGCCTTCGAAAATAACCCTGAGTTAGTATACCGATTTTACAATGCGCGCAGAGCACAATTGCAAAACAACCAAGTGTCTGCCAATAAGGCTCACCATGCACTTGCTACATTAGAGCAGCATTGGAAAGCGCAATTGGTGTTAGTGACACAAAACGTCGATAATTTGCATGAACGCGGGGGCAGCGAACGCGTGCTGCATATGCACGGCGAACTTCTCTCTGCTCGATGTAGTTTCTCAAACCAAACATTCGAATGGTCTGAATCATTTGATGGTAATACGGCGTGTCCTTGCTGTAACAATAAAACCTTAAGACCAGACATAGTCTGGTTTGGTGAAATGCCCATGTATATGGACGAAATAATGTCACATCTTTCTACCGCAGACATTTTTATCGCCATTGGTACCTCTGGTAATGTGTATCCCGCAGCGGGCTTCGTGCAGCTAGCAAAAAGTGCGGGGGCCCACACAATTGAGGCGAATTTAGAACCAGGCAGCTCTAATGCGTTATTTGATGAGTCGCTTACGGGGTTGGCCTCAGATGTTGTACCGAAATGGGTAGACGACACTATTGCTCATTATACAAAATAGAAGACAGCGTAAATGCAGTATCTTAATGAATTCCTTACCATCGCTTTAGTCCATTTAGTGGCTGTAGCAAGTCCTGGCCCAGACTTTGCCATTGTGGTGAGAAATAGTGTCGCTTATGGACGTCGAATTGCGATATTCACCAGCGTAGGCATCGGTGCTGCTATTTTATTGCATGTAGCCTATTCGCTAGTGGGGCTCAGTGTGGTTATTGCTACTACGCCGTGGCTATTTACCACGTTCAGCTATTTGGCAGCGGCCTATTTACTTTATCTTGCGTTTGGGGCGCTAAGAAGCAGTCCATCTACTGATGCTATGCCAGATGAGCAAAAAGTCGCAGACGCTATGATATCGCCGAAAAAAGCACTTTGGATGGGCTTTCTGACTAACGGACTCAATCCTAAAGCTACCTTATTCTTTCTGTCGCTATTCACTGCCATTATCAGTATCGACACGCCTTTCAGCGTGAGGTTGGGGTATGGTATTTACCTTGCGATAGCCACCGGACTGTGGTTTTGCTTTTTATCCTATATGCTCAGCACCTCAAAAGTGGCAGAGTTCATTGGCAAGAAAGGCTATTGGTTAGACCGCGCAATGGGCGTTTTATTGGTGGGGTTAGCAGTGAAGCTGGTCGCGGGTTAACGCGACCTGCTTTGGTAAGATTAAGCAGAGAGAGCGTGCTTACTCTTCAGAATCTGGAGAAAGGGTTGCCAGCATGTCAGCAATTTCTTCTTTTAACTCTTTGTCCTCAATTTTATTAGCACTCACTTTCGCCGATTCAAGGCTTTTTATGGCTGCGTACTGTTGGCCGCATTCTACCTGTAATTGCGCCATTGAAAACGCAATGGAAGAGAGGTGGTCTTTCGAATTTATTTTTTCTGCTTTTTTAAGCGCCTTGGCATAAATAACAAGCGCGTCAACCAGTTCTTCTGTGAAATCAGCCAGCGTTTCCCACTGTTCGGGATGATCTTTTGGAGTATCTTCATGTTCAATACACAGCGCATGCAGCTCTTTGTATAATGCGTCGAACGTTTCTCTGTCGTCTTTATTGGCAGCTTCCATAAGCTGCTCGCTAAGGTGATATACAGCTTTATATATTTTGGTATTGATCATAAAAACACATGTCCATCTCTGGTATTAAACGCGATAGCGCTATCGGCAAAGCAAGCAATAATCCTGAAGGAGTACTCCTTAAGCAAACGGCAAGTATTCACGCTATGGCAAAAATCTCGCGACAAACATCTTTCGAAGTGCCTCGCAGTATGAACGCATAATACCTTAATTATATGAAACGTGTTTCGCATTCATTAAAGTATTTCCTCAATGTGCTTACTCTTCTAATTGACGTTAATGTTGAATGTTGTCGCAACGCAATACAAGCAACTGACAATAGGCGCAGATGACTGAGCATAGACAGTTTAAAAAGAACGATAGGTGAAAAAGAAAGAAACAAATGCAAAGACAGAAAAGCAAACCTTGAATTTAACCACGTTAATAACTATTAACGCACAAAGGTAACTGTTGTTATGTTACAGACAAGCATTCAACTGCGTGAATTGTTATACTCGCGCGGTTATTACGTTTTAAGATAGGAACGAAGTGAAAGACGTTAATTCTGACCGCCTAAACACAACATTGGCAAAGCAATATCAATTTGATCTGAAATCGCTCTTGAAAAAAGCTTCTGTATTAACAAAAGCTAACTTTTCGCCTCTGCTTCAAAGCAGCGTTGTCTTGTTTCTCGCCTTTGTGGTGATGGGAGTGATTGCTCAACGGTTTATCACTATCAACGATGACGGTAGTTATATTTTTGAGCATCAGTCAATTTTTGAAATTGTAGCGATATGTATTGTTTCTCCATTAATAACCGGTCTATACATGGCGGGCGTTAAACATGCTAGAGGAGAGAGCACCACGGTCTTTTCGGTTTTTGCCTATTTCCCTTTACTGTTTTTAGTAGCATTAACACAGCTGGTTAACAGCATTTTAGTGCAGCTAGGTTTAATGCTACTCATTATTCCTGGCATCTATTTCTATCTCGCCTCGTCGTTTGCTCTTATGCTGGTGGCAGATAGAAAATTAACGCCTATCAGCGCCATTATCCTCTCTTGTCGCGTTTTCAATGCATATTGGAGTCAAATACTGAGCGTATACGGCGTTTTCTTTCTATTATTTGCTACTGTGCCGCTTACCTTTGGTTTATCGCTAATTTGGGTACTACCCTTTTATTTCAGCGCGATGGGATTGTTGTACGATGAATTGATAGGAGAACAAGGCGCCAGTGTTACTGCATCAGGGAATGCCGTAAAAGAGTCTAATTTTAATGCATAAGCGAGAAACGTTTAAAATTGTCCTCATCACCATTGGTGTATTGGCTGTTATTGTTATTAACGCCATTATATTCAATGAGGAAACTCAGGACATACTCGACGTTCCAGAAACCATTAAGGCGAAAAAGCCCGTACCGGATTTTTCTGTCTACACACAGGTAGAAGAAAAGAAGGCTGCTTTTTTTAACTATTTGAGGCCAGAAGTAGAAAAACAAAACGCGTATTTGCTTACACTTCGTCATTATGTGCAAACCCTTTATCGAAAAGCCTTAGCTGAAGAGCCTTTTAGTGAAGACGACATTACCCGTCTGGCGTGGTTAGAAAAAGAGTACCGAGTAAAGTCTTCAGATCCGCTGAACACGAAATTGCTTAACTTATTGCAAAAAATTGATGTGTTGCCTGCTGAGCTCGTCTTGGTACAGGCTGCTAATGAGTCAGCGTGGGGCACAAGTAGATTTGCCCGGGATGGCTATAACTTTTTCGGATTGTGGTGTTTTAGCAAAGGATGCGGCTTTGTTCCAAGCCGGAGAAACGATGATGCTTCTCATGAAGTGGCAAAGTTCGACAGCCTATCACGGGCTACATACACTTATATGCGAAACCTAAACCGGCACGATGCGTATAAGGATTTACGAGAAATTCGTAGCCGATTAAGAGCCAATCAAATTGCTATTAACGGTGTAGCGCTAGCCGAAGGCTTAATGAAATATTCTGAGCGGGGCGCTGCCTACGTGGAAGAACTACAAAATATGATCAAGTACAACGAGGAGTTTTTGGGCGAATGATACGAGTTGCTATGGTGTTGCTGTGTGGGTTTTTCACCGGTCAGTCAATTGCAGAAACAATTGATGTTGAATACAGTCGGTTTTATAGCCACGTAAAGAAGTTGGATAACGAAGATACCCAAGCTTTGCAATTCGCATTCGGATTTCTACGTGTAGGTGAAGGTCGTTTATGCGGGGTTAACAGTGCTGACATTGTCACTGACAAACAAACCATGAGCCTAGAGGTTAGCAATGAAGGACGCTTTACGGTGCCTACCGAAAAAGCGCTTAAACTTGCAAATGCAATAATACGAATATCGTTGGTTGAGCGCGCCAATGTGTGCGACATGTCGGTACAGCTTGAGACTAAACCAGAGTATTTAAAAGCTCGCTATACCAAAGATGAGTTAACGTTTGTGTATGGCCAGTACGAAGCGTTCTTTAATGAAATGGGAAGCTTCCTGTCTTTTCTTATGCCAACAGTTAAAGGCTTGATGATACATTTTGAGGACAGAGATTTAGACTACACTACGCCTGAGGGCGTGACCATCACCAATGGTGTATTGCATATTGAGCAAGAGTGGATAAGCGAAGCAAAAGGGTTATCGTTACCTCAAGCTCCGCTTCGTATTACCGCAATGGCATCAAGTTAATAGCTGATAGCGTATTTGCTCTGCCAGACGGGTGATAGTTTCTTCACCCTTTGCGCAGAGCTCTTCTGCTCGGTGAAATTCCATAATACCTACGTCAGTGAGCTGTGGCTCTATTAAGATATCCGGCGGATCGCCAGCAAGTCTAGAACGGGTAACTCGAGCCTGCAATATCTCTAGCGAACTACTCATTACGCTCATTATTCCCGGCGGATTCTTCTTATTGACAGTCGCAGGAACTTCCATAACCTCTTCTTCAACCTTTTCTATAACGTCAGCACCTAATGAATCCTTATTGTTCGTGGTTTTTTTATCAAGGCCACCTTCAGAGCCACTTTCATCCGACTTATTGTCTGATGAAAACCACTGTTTCAGTGCGTTTTGGCTTTTGGTAAAAAAATCTTCGGTTTTTTGTTGATTGTCCTCGTGATCTTTACGTAACTTCTCAAGTCGTAGCGGTCTGAAGTCGGCATTCAAATTAACGGCAATCACAAAATCAGCACCTAGTTGACGACACAGGTTTACCGGCACAGGGTTTACCACCGCACCGTCTACTAGCCATCTGTCATTGTACGCTACCGGTGAGAAAAGCGCTGGAATGGCACAAGATGCTTGAATTGAAGTGCCTACTGGGCCTGAATCAAAAACAACTTCACGCCCCGTATACAGATCTGTGGCCACTGCGGCAAATGGCTTATCCATCGCCTCAAAACTATCTGCACAAAAGTCGCTGGCGAGTTTATCAAATACTTTTTGCCCGCTGGCTAAGCCGCCTCTGCGCAGCCCAACGCCCATTAGCGCTAACACTTGCCAATCACTAAGGGAGCAGGCCCACTCTTTGAGACCTTCAAGCTTCCCACTTGAATATGCGGCGCCTACATACGCACCAATAGAACAACCAGCCACAACATCAATCTTAATACCTAGTTTTTCTAGTGCTTGTATAATACCAATGTGGGTCCAGCCTCTCGCTGCACCCGCTCCTAAAGCGAGTCCAATTTTCATCTATTGAGGTTCCATAATGTTGATGATGTCGATAGTGTCTGCTGGCTCGGCTAACTGCTCACTTTCTGGCTTTTCAAAAGTGGGCTCGTCAAAGCCAATGTCGCCATCTTTCACCGGGCCATCGTGTGTAGTTATTGATTGAAAATCGTATAAGTTACTGTCAACTAAATGGGATGGCGCCACATTCTGAAGGGCACTAAACATAGACTCGATTCGTCCAGGAAAGCGCTTATTCCAATCTTGAAGCATGCCCTTAATATGCTGACGCTGTAAATTATCTTGTGAGCCACACAAATTACACGGGATAATAGGAAAGTCAGACAGTGTAGAGTATTCTTGTATGTCGCTTTCGGTGCAATACGCCAAGGGGCGTATAACGATATGCTCGCCGTTATCACTGACTAGCTTAGGCGGCATAGACTTGAGCTTTCCACCGTGAAACATATTGAGGAAAAACGTTTCAAGCATGTCATCTCGGTGATGGCCTAACGCTATTTTGGTCGCCCCAAGTTCTTTTGCTGTGCGATACAAAATAGCTCTGCGCAGCCTAGAACATAGGGAACATGTGGTTTTGCCCTCTGGAATCTTATCTTTCACGATAGAGTAAGTGTCTTCTTCTACTATCTGATAGGCCACGCCTAAGCTGTTTAAATATTCAGGAAGAATATGCTCTGGAAAGCCAGGTTGTTTTTGGTCTAGGTTCACGGCCACAATATCAAAGTGAATAGGGGCGGCGCGCTTCAAAAACATAAGAATATCGAGCATGGTGTAACTGTCTTTACCGCCTGACAGACATACCATCACTTTGTCATTCTCTTCAATCATGCCAAAGTCGGCTATGGCTTTACCCACATTGCGACGAAGACGCTTTTGCAGTTTATTGAAATTGTGTTTTTGCTTACTTTGCGCTGCAGCAGAGGACGACGATTCAGCGCCGTTTGTGCCTAAACTCATAATTAACTAACTTGGTTTGTGTGAAAGCCGCCATTATACAATAAAGCGGCTTTTGTTAACTATGCTTGTGTACGTTAAATATCTACCCTTACAGTTTCATTACGCCCGGTTACACGCTGTCGCTATTTTTTTGCGCTTTCTTAGCGTAAATAGAGGGCACCTTGAGACCCTTGTGAGCTCTACACGGTATAGGGCGACACAAATCCGTTAGGCTTTATGGCTAAAACATCGCAATTTAGCGCATCAATAACATGTTCTGCGGTATTGCCAATCAGCGCTGCCGATATGCCAACCCGTCCAACGGTGCCTATGATCACCAACTCAGCATCTATCTCTTTAGCAACTTGAGGGATAACACGTTCAGGTAACCCTTCTTTTACTATACATTTGTTAGGGGCTATACCGTGCTTAGCTGCATGGGCATCCATTTCATCAAGGTGATGATTTTTGACTGCGCTGTGGTATTTTTCTGAATCAAACTCGGGAACCTCTATGGCAATGTTGAGAGGAGTAGCGGGGTAGCTATTAACCAGATTAACATGGCCTTTTAGCAGCCGAGCATACTCATTGGCAATGTCGGTTATCTTGTCATTTAAGGCTTCGTGTGCTTCATCTTCGCTGCCCACGTTTACCGCCGCAATAATTTCGCCATTTTCAGGCCAATCATGGTCTTTTACTAACAACACTGGGCGAGGGCACTTTCTCATGAGATGCCAGTCGGTTGGCGTGAATATAACAGAAGCTAGGTCGTCGTGATTTTTTGTTGCTTTGACAACTAAATCTATTTGGTTGTTAAGTGCATAATAAATGACGGATTCGTACGCTTTATTGTTCCACTCAACCACTATGTCGATATTGGAAAAACCTTGCTCTTTGAGCTGCTGTGACAGCCGCTTAGATTGGTCTTTAGTCACCGCATCGCGCATAGTATCGCGCTCGTCAGGGCTTAGCATGGTGGTCATATCGTAAGAAAGGTCGTATACAACCATTAGCGCAGTAACTGTTGCGCCTGTTTTTTGGGCAACCTCGAGGGCGCGGCTTAATGCAGGTTGGTTGTCACGCTCAGCATCAAGAACCGCTAAAATGTGATTACACTCAATCATAACTTCTCCTTCCTATGAAGCTCTTCATTAAGTGTAATAGACAATAGGGAAAACGTGGGTTGTTTTAGATCAAAATTTTAACAAATTTGTCAAAGCCTTTTACCACGTTAACGCGCACTAACCATTGCAAACAATGCTCGACCCTTTAAGGGCGGTAACTTTGCCGTCGATAGCATCAAAATCGAGTATGGTGATCAGTTTGCCGTCCACTTTAATTAACCCTTCTTTTTGAAAACGACTCAGTAACCGACTAATAGTCTCAATAGTCAGGCCTAAGTAATTCCCAATTTCGTTGCGGGTCATGGTTAGGTGAAATTCTCTGTGAGAGAAACCACGCTCTTCGAAACGCTGAGACAAGTGAGATATAAAATAAAGTAGGCGTTCTTCAGCAGTGCGTTTATTGAGCATCATGATCATATCGTGATCTTGCTTTATTTCAGCGCTCATAAAACTCAAGATTTGATGGCGAAGCTTGGGAAACTGAACCGACATTTCATCAAGGGTGTCGTAGGGAAGCTCACAAACCATGGCCGTTTCTAGCGCCTGGGTGTAGCTTTGATGTCTACTTTCGCGAAGCGCATCGAAACCCACAATATCACCAGGGAAATGAAAACCGGTTATTTGTTCTTCACCATCTGAATTAGTCACAAATGATTTGAACGATCCGGTTCTTACTGCAAATAATGACGTAAACGTGTCGCCGTTATTAATTAATGTGTCACCTTTGTGCAGCGGCTTTTTGCGTTCGATAATGTCATCAAGAGATTCAATCTCGGTTTTATTTAATGCCACAGGTAAACACAAGTGACTGAAGCTGCAGTTTTGGCAGTGGATAGAGAATCCGCTTCCTTTGCTCATAATTTCTATTCTCTGTAAGTTCACACCTCTAAATGGTACAACATCATTTAGGATAATGCGCCATAAATAAGATAAGCTGCATATAAGGCCATGGCAACGGCGATGCATTGTCGAACAGCACTATGCTTAAACCCCTGAATAATATACTGGCTACCGGTGCTTACAGCAAGCAAGGTTGGCAGTGTACCCAGCCCAAAACACAACATGATACCAGCGCCTTGAATCGCTGAGCCTGCCGCGAGAGACCAGGTTAAGGTGGAGTAAACTAGGCCACACGGTAACCAGCCCCAAATAAACCCATAGGGTATGGCACTAAAAGGGGTTTTAAAGGGGAGAAAGCGTTTTGAAACCGGCTGGATATAGCGAAATAGATGTTTGCCCACACTCTCAAGCGCCGTAAGCCCTGTCCACCATTTTCCTAAATAGCATGCCAATAAAAATACCATAACGGCACTTAAAATGGACAACGCATAACTGGCCACGGGCACAAAGTCGGAGGCCATTTTGCCTAAGGCGCCGGTGATTGCGCCTGCAAGGGTGTAACTGATAATACGACCAATGTTGTATGCAAGAGTGAAGGGAAGTGCAGGTTTATCTTTTGGCGTTACCATTCTAAGCGCTGATACAATGCCACCGCACATTCCAACGCAGTGCACTCCGCCGGCTAAGCCAATCAAAAATGCAGAAAAGTAATTAATCTGTTCCATGCTTATCTTGTTCTTGCTGAAGCTTTTTGCGTTGTTCGGCCAGCTTCTTCTCTTCTGGCGGTAAGTCGTCATCAAACAAAATGCTGTAACCTTGTCGGTCTAAGTCTTCAAATTGATTTGATTTAACAGCCCAAAAAAAGATAACGATCGCAAGAGCAACAATGATAATCGCAATGGGAATTAAGACATAAATAATGCTCATGTTATTTGCTCAATAATCGTGTTGAATTTGTAACCACAATGATACTGCTTAACGACATACCTACAACAGCCATCCAGGGGGACAGTAAACCCGTAACGGCAAAAGGTAGAATGATAATGTTATACAGCACTGACCAACCAATGTTTTGGCGAATTTTTTTCCGGGTTTGGTGCGCTGTATCGATAAGCGCCGGTACTGACAATAACTGATCGCCCAATAAGATAACATCTGCGGCGGTTTTAGCCACATCAGTGGCGTTGCCTACAGCCACTGCAACGTCGGCACTGGCCAATACTGGTGCGTCGTTAATGCCATCGCCCATCATCAACACTTTTTTGCCTTGTGACTGAAGCGTTTGAACCTCCGCGTATTTCTGTTCAGGAGTAAGACCGCCCAAGGCGACAGATACGGGCAGTGAGGCAGTAAGGTCGTCTACGTTTTGCTGCGTGTCTCCACTAAGCACAACCAATAGGTTCGTTATCGCCAAAGCCTCTAAAGTCGACTTGGTATCCTCACGTAGCGTATCGCTTACTTCAAACGCTGCAACCAATTTCTCTTTTGTCGTTAAATATACATTGGCGGCAATGGGAATACTTTCGTTACTTGATGAGTTAACACCACAAAAGACAGCTGAACCCATTTCAAAAGTAACGCCGTTGACTTCGCCACTTATTCCGCCACCGGGGGTTACGGTAAACTGAGAGACCTTGTACTTGATGTCATCAGAAAATGCGTGTGCAATAGGGTGCTCAGAGCGTGATTCTAATGCCGAGGCAATTTCCCAGGTCCGCTGACTGTCTACACCTTGCGCGTACCAGCTATGTCGAAGGCTAAATTTGCCTTGAGTAAGCGTACCCGTTTTGTCTAAGGCTACCGTATCAATTGTGGTAATTTGCTCAAGAGCGTCGGCTCGCTTTAGCAAAATGCCTTGTTTGTTTAATTTTGCCATTGCACAGGTTAAGGCTGAAGGCGTTGCTAAACCTAATGCACATGGGCAGGTAGCAACAAGCACAGAAATGGTGATCCAAAATGCATCTGCATTGCCGATATAGGTCCAAAAGCCATACGTGAGTAATGCAATGAGTAACACCGATACGACAAAGTAGCGAGAGAACTCATCAGCAAGCTGTGCCGCCTTTGGCTTGCTGGCCATAGCACTTGCCTGCAAACGCATTATCTGATTAACCAGCGCATTCTTAAGGGTATTTGTTACGACAACGGTTAATGAGCCGTCTTTGCATATTGTGCCGCCATACACTGTGCTTTTCTCATGTTTCATCACAGGGTTAAATTCCCCGGTCAACATAGACTCATCCACCGACGCATTGCCGTCAGTAACGTAGCCATCGATAGGAATAGTTTCCCCAGGCTTTATTAGCACCACATCGTCTTTTGACAGTTGCTTGGCTAAGCATTCGATCACGCTTCCGTCGGTTTCTAATTTGGTTGCAGAAACGGGTATGAACTGCATCATATTTGCTGAAATCTGCGCTGCACGATGTCTGCTTCTATGTTCTAAAAACCGACTTAGCAGCAGCAAAAAGATAAACATACAAATAGATTCGAAGTACACCTCTCCCTGTTCAAGAAGGGTTGAACGAATACCTGCTATGTAGGTACCAAAAATAGCAATGGTAACGGGCACGTCCATATTGACTGTTTTGGCGCTTATTGCCTTTAAGGCGCCCAAATAAAATGTGCTTCCGGAATACAGGACCACTGGCGTGGAAAGTGTCAGCGCCACCCAATAAAAATATTGTCGGGTTTCCAATTCGATAGCGCCAAACCAATCAAAATATAGGCCTGTCATCAGCATCATAACCTGCATGGTCATAATACCGGCTAACCCAAGCTTTTTAATAAAGACTTTTTCTTCGCGCTTGTAACTGGCCTCGTGTTCATCAGGGTGAAAAGGGGAGCCGGAATAGCCTATGCGCTTTAACGTGGATAGAATTTGGCTTAATTTAATGACTGAGGCAGACCAAGTGACTAAGGCACGGCGTTCCTGTACGTTTACCGCGACTTGCTTTATACCGTCTACTTTGGAAAGCTGCTTTTCAATTAACCAACCGCAAGCAGCACAGGTGATACCCTCAAGGGTTAACTGTATTTGTTTGTGCTTGCCTTCATCAAAGACAAATTCATCTTGAAGCGTTGGATCATCAAACACTTTTAACCTGTCTAAGGTGTCAAGAATGCTATCGTCAGACTTTTGGGCAGGTTCAGTTCTAAACTGGTAATAGTCTTCCAGACCATTACTTACAATGGCCTCAGCAACTGCCAAGCAACCAGGGCAGCACATTTGTCTGGTCTGGCCTAAAATGACGGTTTCAAAACGTTTGTCGTCATCATTGGGTAAACCACAGTGATAACATGTAGTTTCGCTCATTACGGGTTAAACTTTATAACATCATTAGTAGGCAATATGAGTGTATTTTGGATTTTCCATGTTTCGTCCACGGGTGTCAGCGAAACCTGCCATTTACCGTCTAAATTCGCTTCTATAAATCCGCGATAAATACCGTTGGCGTCACGACTAAGTAAGGTGCTCACATCTTTATCTTCTAAGGTCACGTGATAAAAGTTCAGCTTCAGCGCATTGCCCTCTGCTGGAATACCTGAGTGAAATTCTAATGCGATGCTGCCGTCTTTTACGGTGAGATCAGAGGTCATATTAAGTTTGCGTGCAACGGCCTCTTTGTCTAGTCGTGCATTAATTGCTTTACCTTCCTTGTAGTAATCGTCTACCACCAAACTATCTTCTGTTGAAATGGCAAGCTTAAGCAGCACGCCACCCATGATTGCGGTGATCACTGGCACGGCAATAAGAAACCACGGCCAAAATTGTTTATACCAAGGTGTATTCATTAATCGTTGATCTCATCGTTGTTTCGCTAACTGCATATTCATGTTCACTTACCGCTAGCCTAAGGCTTCGCGTTTTTCAAAAACCGTGCAGAAATAATCATGAATATACATTTATTGTTTACATTTGATAGCGACTGATAATGTAAGACAGATGGCTAAGTGATGATATTTTCTCATAAAAAAAGCCCCGCAGTAACGGGGCCTTTTGCGATATTTAGTTTTTCAATGATTAATCATTTGAAAGGCTATATACATAAGCTGCAACAACGTGAATCTTATCTTTACCCAACGTCTTTTCAAAAGCAGGCATTACACCGTTTCTGCCGTAGGTAAGGGTTTCTGTCACCGCTCTGTGGCTGCCGCCATAAAGCCAAATGTTGTCAGTAAGATTCGGAGCGCCAAGCAATTGATTGCCCTTACCGTCCATACCGTGACACGCTGCACAAGCCGCGAAGCGAGTTTTACCTGCTTTCGCTAACTGTGGATCTACATCGCGACCGCTAAGGCTAAGCACGTAGTTAACCACTTCGTTAATACCATCTTCGCCCATTGCGTCAAGCCATGCAGGCATTGCTGCGCGACGACCGTTGATAAGCGTTTCCACAATTTTATCGCCCGAACCGCCATACAACCAATCGTCATCCGTTAGGTTAGGGAAGCCGCCGTTCTGACCACGCGCATCAGAACCGTGGCACTGTGAACAGTTTTGTAAGAACAAGCGTTGTCCAACTTTGTTGGCTTCAGCGTCCTTCGCTAACTCTTCAACAGGCACTTGTGCATAAGCTTCAAAGATAGGGTCAAACTTGTCTGCCGCATAATCTAGCTCGCGATCATACTCAACAAGTTTACCTTGCTCCTTGGCATCTATACGCGCTTGCATCGACTCTTCTAAAGACTGAATGTTCTGGTTCGAACTTTTCCATCCTAGAAGACCTTCGTATGCACCTAAGCCTGGGTATAGTGCAAGATATAAAAAGCCCCAAATGATGGTGATGTAGAACATAATTGTCCACCAACGAGGAAGCTGATTATTCAGCTCCTCAATACCATCGAATTCGTGCCCCATTGACTCACCTTCTGGCACACCTGTCTGGTTAGAAAGGCACCAGCGCAGAAGGAAGTAGCAACCAATGATCAACCCTAGGGTTATCACTGAAATCCAAATTGTCCAAAACGTACTCATGAGTTCAAGACTCCTGCTAATCTTCTTTTGATTTTTCTTTTTCTTCGTCTGCAAACGGAAGGTTTGCGGCTTCATCAAACTTTTGTTTGTTGCGACTACTGAAAGCCCACCAAACTATGCCGATAAAGCTAACAAAGACGATGATAGTAAAAATGCTGCCTATAATTCCTTGATCCATATTATTTCAAATGTGTGCCAAGAGATTGTAGATAAGCAATAAGGGCCTGCATTTCTGATTTACCCTGTACTGCCGCTTTTGCACCCGCGATATCTTCATCGGTGTAAGGAACACCAAAGCCGCGGAACACTTCCATTTTCTCTGCCGTCAACTCGCCTTCAAGCGTGTTTTCTGCAAGCCAAGGGAAACCTGGCATATTAGATTCTGGAACAACATTGCGAGGATTAAGCAGGTGAACACGATGCCACTCGTCACTGTAACGACCGCCAACACGCGCTAGGTCAGGACCTGTACGTTTTGAGCCCCAAAGGAAAGGGTGTTCCCATACAGACTCACCAGCAACGCTGTAGTGACCGTAACGCTCAGTTTCAGCGCGGAACGGACGAATCATTTGGCTGTGACATCCTACGCAACCTTCACGTATATAGATGTCACGACCTTCAAGCTCAAGTGCAGTGTATGGACGTAGCCCTTTAACGGGTTCCATTGTTTGCTGTTGAAACATCAACGGCGTTATCTGAACCATGGCACCAAAGCTGATAGCAACCAGAATTAGTACGGTTAAAAGACCAACGTTCTTTTCAATTAACTCATGTGGATTTTTCATTATTCGACTCCTTTACTACGCCGGCTGTGTCGCTGGGTCAACAGCAATACTGCCTTTAGGGGCACGAACGGTTTTCCAAGTGTTATAAGCCATGACAAGCATGCCTGTAACCACGAAACAACCACCAATGAAACGCACTACATAAAACGGCTTCGATGCTTCTAAAGACTCAACAAAACTGTACGTCAGTGTGCCGTCTGCGTTAACTGCACGCCACATAAGACCTTGTAGTACGCCCGACATCCACATTGCTACGATGTAAAGTACAACGCCAATTGTGGCAAACCAGAAGTGAACATTAACAAGACGGGTGCTGTACATTGCCGGCTGGTTAAAGAGTATTGGGATCAAGTGGTAAATAGAGCCAATTGATACCATAGCAACCCAACCTAGTGCACCTGAGTGAACGTGTCCGATTGTCCAGTCAGTATAATGCGATAGTGCGTTTACTGTTTTGATTGCCATCATAGGGCCTTCAAAGGTAGACATACCATAGAAAGACAATGAAACAATAAGGAAGCGCAATACTGGGTCGGTGCGTAGCTTGTGCCATGCGCCCGAGAGGGTCATTATACCGTTAATCATTCCGCCCCAAGAAGGCACGAATAAGATAATCGACATCACCATTCCCAATGACTGTGTCCAGTCCGGAAGTGCAGTGTAATGAAGGTGGTGAGGACCAGCCCAAATGTAAAGTGAAATCAGCGCCCAAAAGTGAACGATTGATAATCTGTATGAGTAAACCGGGCGTCCAGCTTGCTTGGGCACGAAGTAATACATCATCCCTAAGAATCCGGCGGTAAGGAAGAAGCCTACAGCGTTGTGTCCATACCACCACTGCATCATGGCGTCCACTGCACCCGCGTACAAGGAATATGACTTAGTGAAAGACACAGGAATTGCCATGCTGTTACCAATGTGCAAAACAGCAACGGTAAGCATGAATGCGCCCAAAAACCAGTTTGCCACATAGATGTGCGAAACCTTGCGAATCACCAACGTACCGAAGAAGTTGATAATGTACGCAATCCAGACGAGGGCAATTAAGATATCGATTGGCCATTCTAGCTCAGCGTATTCTTTTGAACTGCTAAGCCCCATGGGTAACGTGATAACAGCAAGTACGATAACTGCTTGCCAGCCCCAGAAGGTAAATGCAGCGAGCTTGTCACTGAACAGTCTTACCTGGCTGGTACGTTGAACGATATAGTACGACGTCGCAAATAATGCGCAGCCGCCAAAGGCAAAGATAACGGCGTTAGTGTGCAAAGGACGCAAACGCGAAAATGTTAGCCACGGTGTGTCAAAGTTGAGCATAGGTGCAAACAATTGCGCTGCAATGAATACCCCCAGTCCCATACCAATGATACCCCAGACTATGGTCATGATGGTAAATTGCCTAACTACTTTATAATTGTAATCAGGTTGTGCTTGGCTTGTCTCACTCATTTTAATGAATCTTCCACTTCAAATGAACTATGGTCTCCAACTGCCAAAATAGTGCGGTTGAAACGCGTATCAGCTAATAATAACGCTTCACACCGAGCCCGGAAAGAGTAATAATTATTGTCTCCAAGCCAGTTGGTCCGCGGATAATAAGGTTTTTGATAACAAAAAGATACCACAAACTGGCCTTGCTTGATCTCTATCAATAAAGAAATACATAAAATTTAAGAAATGAAAAAAAGCGATAACAATAAAAGATCAAAGTTTTTACAAACTCAGTTGCCTCTCGTCGCTATTTTAGTCGTTGCTGTGTGTGTGTATGTCGCACATAGTTATCAATCTTCAGTCTCCACCGACACTGATATTATAAGCGGTTTAAAAAGTAGCTGCACGTTTTCCAACAAAACTTGCGAATTCTTAATTGATGGTGAATTAGCCGTAGCACGGTTTTCTTCACAGCCAATGCCCGAAGAATCAATCACGCTGTCTCTTCGTATGCCAAACGATGAAATTATAGAGAGTGCATGGATTGAAGGGGTAAATATGTATATGGGAAAAGTGCCCGTTCTACTCGAACAATCGGTGAAAAACGAGTGGAGTGGTTGGTTTATGTTAGGTAGCTGCAGCGAGCCGGTAATGACATGGCAACTCCGATTAAACATAAAAAAACAGGCAGCGCCAAGCTACCTGTATTTTACCACTGAGAGCTAACGACGCTGTTACATCATAGCCTGTAGATAATTCTGCAAACCAATGCGTTTAATCAGTCCAAGCTGTTGCTCTAACCAGCGTGCGTGGTCCATTTCAGTGTCGTCAAGCAATACAATCAACATGTCTCGGGTTACATAGTCGTTTTCTTGCTCACACAGCGCGATAACTTCACGCAGTTTTGCATCAACTTCATATTCCACGCGAAGGTCGCTTTCAAGCATTTCAGCAACGTCAGTTCCCACTTTAAGACCTGTGCGAGTGACCATATCTGGCGTGCCTTCTAAAAACAGCATGCGCTCTATTAGCTTAGTAGCATGGCCACGCTCATCGTCAAACTCGTGGTCGATGCGCTCGTACAATTTGTTGAAGCCCCAGTCTAAATACATTTGAGAATGTATAAAGTACTGATCCATCGCTGCAAGCTCATAGCCCAGTAATTCGTTAAGACCATTGATGATGTTTTGATTGCCTTTCATTAGTCGTCTCCCATTACTTGCGCTTGAAGATAGTTTTCAATGCCCATGGCATCAATTTGATATTCTTGCGTTTCAATCCAGTCTAGATGTTCTTCTTCGTATTCGAGAATGTCTTCGAGTAAATCTCTTGAAACGTAATCTTGTTTTTCTTCGCACAGCGCAATGGCTTCGCGTAGAAGGGGAAGCTGCTCTTTTTCAAAACGAGCGTCACAATTGAGCATTTCAACTGTGTCTTCACCAATATAAAGTTTTCCAAGCGCCTGAAGATTAGGTAAGCCTTCAAGGAATAAAATGCGCTCTATAATGTCATCTGCTTGCTTCATGTCTTTAATCGACTTTTTGTAGTTCTTGGTATTGAGAACTTCAAATCCCCAATTTTTAAACATACGAGCGTGCAGAAAGTATTGATTTATCGAGGTAAGTTCGCTTGTGAGAACCTCGTTCAATTTCGCTATAACTTGTCTATCGCCTTGCATTGCGAACGTCCTATCTGAAAATAATGTGTGAAGTCTAGTTGAAAGTGCGGGATGTGTCAAAAATATAAGTAAAAACAATAGTTTACTAATGAAAACAGTTCTCAATCAATCCTTCGTTCGCATTAGTAATACCTTACTGATGGGAGCGTACATACGTTAAACTCTCATCGGCGAAACCAAGGCCTGCTTCAGTAAAGAAATTAAAGACTTTATCTATGCCGTTTTCAAGTAAGTAAGACACTTCATCTTCATAGCGGGCTATAGCAGCAACACGGCCCTGGTAACCGGCGTTCTTGAGCTGAGTAGTTATATTTATCGCGTCTTGAATAGAGGGTAATGCTAGCAGTACCAGCTGCGTACTGTTTAAATCTAGATTTTCCCAAAGATCTACATCTTCGCCATCGCCGCAGATTACCTTGTGGCCTTCGTTTGCCATTTTCTTAATCTTAATTCTATCGGCATCCATACCACATACGTTGACGTCAGACAGTTTCGACAGGGCGTTAAACGCGCCTCGGCCTACGCGACCCATACCAATCACTAAAAACTCTGCCTGTGACAAAGTAGGGTATACGTCTTCTTTTAATCGCTCTTCTTTTTCAAACCGCTTAATTTTATCTTTAAAGCGGTTATATTGAGAATGAGAACCTTTATATAAAATACTTGTGAAGACAAATGAGATAGATACCGCTAGTGCAATAATGACAAGCCATGATTCTGCCAGCAGTCCCATGGAAACCGCGACGGCACCAACAATAAGGCCAAATTCACTGTAGTTCCCTAAAACTAGACTGCTGAGGTAAGCGGTTCTTCCACGCAGGCGCAACGAAGTGAAAAGCCCAAAAAACAACATGGCTTTGAAAGGTAGAAAAAGACAGAATACTAAGGCCATCCCAACCATACTCAGGGTAGGTAATGCAGTAAGACCAATTGTTAGGAAGAAGCCAATTAAAAACAGATCTTTAAAGCTTAAAAGTGATTTTGATAGCTCAGTGGCTTTCTCATGTTGAGCCAACATGATGCCAAAAATAAGGGCACCCAAATCACCCTTTATGTTCACTAGTTCAAATAATTGATAACCGCCAAGTGCCAATATAAAACCGGTAAGAGGGAGAAGTTCACCGTGTCCAGATTTGCTTATTATTTTATTAATAAGCGGCATGGCAGGGAACAATGCGAGAAGCCCAAGCGCATATACTGAGGGAAGTTTACCTGTAGCTGCCACGAGAAACACTACCGCAAAAACGTCTTGCATCACTAAAATGCCAATGGCTAAGCGTCCGTGACGGGTTTTACTTTCACCACTTTCTTCAAGTACTTTTACAACGCAAACGGTACTGCTAAAACTGAGCGCAAAGGCAATGAGTACAGCACTTTGCCAAGAAACGGCGTCAGAGACTTGGGCGACTAACGCCGCAGCACCGTAGATGACGCAGGTGATAACACCAATCCAGATTAGCGTGTGAGAAACACTGCCGGCCCATACTTCTCTTCGACTTAAATCTGTAAGATTAAGTTTAAGCCCAATAGTGAAGAGCATAATGGTTATACCCAAATTCGCTATTTGGGTAAGATCATCAGTTAACGAATAACCAGCGAAGTTGAGGAGAAAACCTGCGATGAGGTAGCCAACAAGTGGCGGCACACCAATTAATTTAACCGTTAATCCACATACGAAAGCAAAGAGAAGAAACGCATACTCCATGGATACCTTAACCCTATTAGTTCTAATAATGACGGTGCTGTAAGGTCATCGCGCTCTAGTCATAAATAAGTCTTTATGTAAGGCAGACCTCAGTGATATAAACATTATCACGTAAAATATAAAATTCGCATAACAATTACTGCTCACCCACTCCATAACTGGTTATGCGTAACTTATTTTATTGATCTTAATCAATAAAATTACATAAAAACAATTAGATATTAAAGTTTACATAAACAGCGATGGTATGCATAGAGTACTGGGTTTTCGTTTTAGCAATACCAATAATCAAGCAACGCCAGTGAAAGAAGTAAAGGAAGTACAATGCGAAAAACAATTTTATTCACATTAACTGCATTAGTTGCAATTAATGTTGGTTTGAGTGTCTTTGAACCTAGTTTGTGGTGGTTACTCATCGTTACAGCACCATTACTCATCATTGGGTTATATGACGCTTATCAACCGCAGCATGCCATACTGAGAAACTTTCCGTTGATTGGCCGAGCAAGATGGGGAATTGAAGGGTTACGGCCTTATATTCAACAGTATATTATCGAAACGGATACGGGAGGCGCCCCGATTTCTCGAATGTTTCGAAACATAGTGTATCAAAGAGCCAAAGATAGCAGAGAAACTGTACCTTTCGGTACACAGCTGGATACTTACGAAGAAGGCTATGAATGGATGGGCCACTCTCTAGCCGCCCGGGAAGTTGACGATGTGGAACAAAACCCACGTGTGAACATTGGCGGTCCCCATTGCAAACAACCTTATAGAGCGAGTGTACTCAATATAAGTGCAATGAGTTTTGGCAGCCTATCAAAAAACGCTATTTTGGCATTGAATAAAGGTGCGGCTAAAGGCGGTTTTTATCACAACACGGGGGAAGGCGGTCTTACTCCTTATCATCTTGAAAACAAGGGCGATGTGGTGTGGCAAATCGGCACGGGCTACTTTGGTTGCAGAACCGAGGATGGCAAGTTTGAGGCTGAATCATTTAAAGAAAAAGCAACGTTAGAAAACGTGAAAATGATTGAAATTAAGCTGAGTCAGGGAGCAAAGCCAGGTCACGGCGGAATTTTACCTGCTTACAAGAACACCCCTGAGATAGCGAAAATTAGAGGGGTAACCGCGGGTACCCAGGTCGACTCACCACCACGGCACAGTGCGTTTTCATCACCGTTGGAAATGGTTGATTTTATTCAACATCTACGAGATTTAAGCGACGGAAAGCCCGTTGGTATCAAGCTAGCCTTAGGCAGAAAAAGCGAATTTATTGCTATGTGTAAAGCCATGGTGAGCAAAGGAATAACGCCCGATTTTATTACAGTAGATGGGGGAGAAGGCGGCACTGGCGCAGCGCCGCTTGAATATACCAACTCTATTGGCTTTCCATTACGTGACGCGCTGGCCTTTGTGGATGATTGCTTAATGGGGTTTGGTTTACGTGAAAATATAAAGATCATTGCGTCTGGTAAAATAATCAGCGCATTTCAATTGGCTAAAAACCTAAGCTTAGGGGCAGATTTATGTAACAGCGCGAGAGGAATGATGTTGGCGTTAGGCTGTGTGCAGTCTCTGTCGTGTAATACCAATAAGTGTCCAACAGGTGTTGCGACGCAAGATCCGCGGTTGGCGAAAGGTCTCAACGTTGAAGATAAATTTGAGCGTGTTTATCGCTTTCATCAAAAGACGGTTCATGCACTTATCGATTTACTGTCATCGACCGGCCACAAAAATACCAATGAGTTAAATAGAACCCATATATTTAAGCGCATAGATCAATGTAACGTGGCCCGTTATGACGAAATGTACCCTCTAATTAAAAAAGGCGCTTTTTTAACCGACGAAATTCCTGAGCGCTACAAATTGCATTATGAGGAAGCTAATGCAGATAGCTTTATGCCGTCTAGCTTGCTTGCGGAAATAGATAAAGAAACAAAGGCAGTGTCCTAGACATCTGCCTTTGCCTTAAATCTAAAAGAGAAGTTAATCAGAACTCTTAAACCTTATTCAGGTAATCCATTCAGTCGTTGTTTTCAGCCATTTTTTCAGGGATCCTCAGTTGATATAACCGGTAGTCGGTGGTGCGATAGGGCATCACTTTGTACTTAGGCTGCAAATAAGACACTAGATCTATGAGTTCACTCACGGTTAATTCATCATTGATAATACGCATAAACGATACGCCGTCTTCGCTGGTAAGACTTGCTGGACGACGTGGTGTTAGTTTGTGAGAAGGATTAATAATACTGGTAACTAATTCACCATAGGTTTTAATTCTGCCACTGCTACCACCAAGTGGAATAGGGTGGCTTATTAGATAGCTAGCATTACTGTCGGCTTTCTGGCCTGCAACCGTGTGACAGTCGTTGCACCCATAATTCTTAAATACCATTTGACCTTGTTCGATGTCGCCCTCGGGTAAGCTGAATCCTCTAGGGGATTTTGCACCTTGATCGCATGCACTAAGAAAAAGGCACGCCAGTAGCATTATTGTAATACGCATAGTTTTCTCCTTAACCAACCCATGTGGTTCATTAACAAGTATCGTCTAAATATAACCGACACTATTTGATGTAGCTCAATTCAAAGCTAGAAAACATGCACTATGATTAACATTACGATAAAGTTTAAAGGGCAACACTATGCAGAGCTACGATACTATTCTGGTACCCATCGATGTGTATTCTGATTACGAGCTGGTAGTCGAAAAAGCACTTGCAATAGCAAGTAGCAGTCAACAGTTACATCTATTATATGTGGCTTACCCGCAGACTAATGTAGAGCCTTATGGGTTTTTTCTAGAAAAAGACTTTTCACAAGAAGTACGTGAACACGCATTAGACGTATTGAAAGATGTAGCAGAAAAATACGAAATACCAAAAACTAATATTAACGTAGAGATTGGCTCGCCTTCAGATGAGATACATCATTTGGCAGAGAAAATAAGCGCAGATTTAATAGTTGTCGGTACTCATGGGCAAAGCGGTTTGAAACTACTATTAGGCTCCACTGCGAATGCCGTATTGCACGGTGTAAAAACAGATGTGCTAGCAGTGAAAGTGTAAAAAGTCTCGCAGTAACTATCCAAATACACATATAAAAGCAAAATTAAAACCCAGTGGAGCTTTAGAAAGTTCCACTGGTACTAGCACTTAAATGTGCTATTTGAATTAGCTAATTAAATTCGCGACTCAAATTCGCACTTTAAATTCTACGTTTAAGACTTTATAACGCTTTGATTGATAAATCGCAGCTGTCTGTGACAAGGGTGCGAATAGTACTTTCAAGATTTTTAAGGTGGGAGTAGTGAACTGCAGTTTCCCCGCCAAATTTAGTACTGTTAATAGTGAACACAACATCGGCGTCACGGGATGAGACACAAAGGCGAATGGCGTCATCACTTTCATTTACAGGTACATGCATGTAAAGCGGTTCGTTATGAGAATCTAAATAGCTAAGCGCTTCAGAATCACTTTTGAAGGGCGATTGCTTTTCAGGTTGTAACTTCCAGTTTGATGAGGGAATCACAATTTCTGCCAATAATTTTCCATGTTTAGAATCAATTCTATTACTCATAGTATCTCCATGTGTTTGTATGCATTCAGTATTACCTACTGATACGCAATAAAGGCAAAGTAAGTTCTAATTTACCCTGACAGGAATGACTCTATCAACTAATTTGGTTACGCGTAACATCTTAATGTGCATAACACTCTGTTTTATAGTTACTTTAATGATTCATTTTTTTCAACGCTGAGAACACTAGCGCTTATGCTTTGAAGACAGTTTTGCCATGCCGCCACGCTTAACACTGGCTTGTTTGGTATAGTGGCCTGGCATTTCCGGTGACTGCCAGCCGCCCGCTAACTGCAATTCGGGCAAAGATGCGCCGTCTTCCGCTAACGAAACAGCTCCACCAACTCGTCCACTGTGTGGCGTGATATTTTCTTGAATACCTGCCCGGACCGCTATTCGCTGCCACAACCTATAAATACTAGAATAATTCAACACAGCGTCTTGGTTTGCGCTATGGGTTTCTTGATAAGGATGAAGCGCCGTTTTGTGATTATTAACCCGTCTAAACAATACACCTTTACTAATTGAACGAGGGTCATTCTGATCCCGAGGAAGTGATGTAGAAGGGTTAATATTTGCCTCGTTGATATATTCGTTAATCATAGAAAGCGTACTGGATGACACATATCTGTATTGACCTTCGCCACTTTGGTCGCTCTTGGAAGACACAACGAGTACCGTGTTATTTCGGTGAGAAACGTGTTCAATGCAAACCCTGACTAATTCGTCTGCACGAAGAAGGGCATCGAACATAAGATTAATAATGGCTAGGTCTCTAAGTTCGAGCAAGGAATCGGGGATGATTTTATTATTGATCTGCTCAACCATTTCGATGGTGAGCGGTACCGCTTGTTTATGAGACATACGAAACTTTTTGTTTTCTATAAGAGACAACCGAATAAAATCTCTAAGGTAGACCGAACGAATAATCGGGTTAGGTAGCTTTGCCATGCCTAAGAACTTACTCAATGCTGAAAGCCGTCTCTTGATGGTCCTGTAGGCGAGGGGAGTTTGGCATAGCAGAGCAACGTATTCTTTTATGCATTCTTCATTGTTGGTAAAGCTATTGTTCAAACCTTGAAAATTATTCTGCTTACAGAAAATCGAAAATTCGTTGTAATCACTAATATAAGCTCGCTGTGTGTTGTAAGGCAGTTTAGAAAATATATCTGTGAAATACTTCTGAAAACTTTGGTCGGCAGACGAATAGGCATGATTTTCTGAAGTAACACCGTATGCATCATCTGAACCTTCTGCTGTATTTGCCAGCGGTACTGGCAATGTTTGATGGGAACGATGGTTAATTGTCATAAAGCCAAGGCCTCAATGGATTCTTTATAAAATGTAGTTAGCCTTGTTGGAAAAGGGCTATTACTCACTGAGTTCAAAGTATTAATGCATTACGTTACCGAACCAATAGCCGTGTAAGCGTGTAAGTTGACACTTTTTGTTGAAGCAGCTTATGCCGCAATCTAAGGGACACTCATGGCATATCTTTTTGGGAAGAAAAAGACTAGATAAACTATAAACCAATCAGCATTATCAATATAAGGCGTTACAAAGCGGGAACATACTCATAAAATCAACAGTCAGCGCAAAATTCTAAAGAGTTGTAATTAGTTCTAAATATATGAAAATACAAACGTTTTTAAGTATTCACGCATGATAACTGTAATTATCATGCGTGAATATTCAGCATGACAATATAGGCAATATAAACCCGATTCAGGTACATTAAAAACCCCTTCAAACCTTTTGCAAAATAACATATAACTGTTCATTTATACAGTTACTGACGGTATTTTAGTGTAATTTAGACTACAGTTAATGCGAAGTGGCTCAGAAAACAGGCGCTCCTACGTAAAATCTGAGACCTTTTCCGGGCATCTACCTTGCAGAATTCACGAGAATGACGCTTCTAAATATAACGTTTCCTTTCAGTAAACGAGAACTATGTGAAGCGAGTTCTTTATCTTAAAAGGCAATAAGCGGCAGCGCTCAAAAACTCCGCTCATAAACTCGGCTCATAAAATTGTGCAGTGATAGCACGCAAAATTATGAAACAGAATTCAAAACCTAACTAAAATGTGGACCTGGTAGCTAAGTTAAAAAATTAGAAAGCGTATATACTTATAAACACTCCTTCGATTTCACGCGCTGCCTTTTTTACTTTAAATATTTGAAGTGGGAGATAGCAAGTACAACCGTTTTACTCAACTTTGTTAATCAAAACAACTTGTCTTGAATTTATCATTAAATAGATTCCGAACTCTTACGGTATTTAATCCTAGCTAAGCAATATTGAGAAAATCTGTCCTCCATATAATCATTATTAGGCATAAATAAAAATCTAATAAGCCTATTAATCGCTAAATAGGAAAACTACGAAAAGTATTTTTGCTACGACGCTAAACATACTTGTGGTTTTCATAGGAAATAAATGGTCACTGAAAATAACTTTGTAGCTAAACGGTATTTAATTAAAAAGCATCCAATATCTTATTTTTAATTTAGCCAAAGAGTACTTGTATAAGATATCAGACCGCCATAATAATCTTTTATGTATAGGCTGCTATCAACTTCAGTTTGTAACAAAGAACCTTTAAATGAAGTGTCATTGAATTTACTCAAAAGCACACACGACTATTATTAGTCGAAACCTTGCTTTTCACTTAATGCGATTTTAAGGGAAAATATAAGAGTGTCGTTTTTAATTAAAGAGCTATAAAACCTTTCTACATAAAATAGGAACCAATTAAAGTTGGATAGGCGATACACCTTCTAGATTAGCGGCGCCTTTTAGGATACTTTAATAGTCTATTTAACATAATATACATTATGCGTAATTGTATATTGGGAGGGATTTGGAGCCTATGCGTTGCTGCTTGGTTGGTTTGCTGTGCGTGAAGACTTACCTACTTTTTGTCGCTTCTGCAGAGCTTTGCAGTTAGTTATATCTTTGTGGAATTTTAGATGGCTGGTTACGAGTTTATTTACGTTGCTTTGAACTGGTATTTTGCAGGCTCTCTACTGGGGCTTGTTTTGAAAAGTTGAGTTGGTATATGTTTGATAATGATCGCGTAAATAGCCTTGTTACTAGCAGCTTTATCTATAGGAATGCGTATTATTTCAAATCGCCTTCTACGTGAAATCTGACGTGCTAAACCTCTCATTCTTTAATTTCATTCACGTAGCGTCATCTTAAAATTTTGGTTGCATCGTATAGCAAAGGCGTTAGTGCTTTCTATGTTTTACTCATATTACAAACTATAGTTTATCCGACTCGTTATACTGCTCTTAATATAAATAACGATCTCGTTTTTTCATTTTATTTTTTAGCTTTTTATTTATCAGTGATTAGTATCAATGTTCTTCTTAGCTACTAGCTTTCAACCAGGCCCTAATGACAAGTTCAGAACGTTATTGGGTTTCCTTAAACATAAGTGCGATTTGGCTTGTAGCAAATGAGAATCATTTGCACCTTTCAATTAACACTGATAATTCATTTTTATGCACAATTATGCGATGTAACATAATTGACCATAATTTTGCAAAATCAGACTTTAAGTGTGTCGCGTAAATCTATAGGCTTGCCGTGTAAATAGGTAAAACATGCCAGTAATTTATCAAAGTTATCTATTTAACTATCAATGCTGTTGCATAAATAATAATGTAAACATGACTTTTATTTTTATCTTGCACTATATATCTGATAACAAGAATTTTGATTATTGTGGTATCAATACTCGTTTATTTACTTAGTTTTTATACTGCTATCTAGGCAGGCAACCTTCAAAAGTTGTTAACTAGTACCTTTGAATATTCTGGCTTTCCTATAATAACTTTACGATTTTTAGATGTTAAAGTTTGGTGTCTTTCTTTAAATTTGTCATTTTGATGTATAGCTGCAAAACGTACTAACCTGTACATCAAAATAGTCATTGTTATTTTAATGTGTAGCAAAGTCAGGCGCCGTATAACGTTTATAGTTGCATGGCTATTTTGACAACTGTTTCGAACCCACCTCCAATTCGTAATAATAAACATTATTACGAATTGACGAGATGTACTTGTCTGTGTACGCTACCCTCTATGAAATATCATCCCATCACAGACACTTTCAAGCTATTGCCTCAGCAACGAGCATTGTTGGACTCTCCCGAGTTTGCGCATGTTTACCCCTCTTTGGATGACTACCTAAACAAAATGGCAAGGGACGGCATTGCTGCGCGCAAAGACCTGGCCTTGTTGCTTCACTTTCTGGTTAGCGTGGTGGGTAATTCAAAAGGCACACAAATGCGCTTTCGAAATGAAGCTGAACGCTTTGTGTTGTTTTGTTGGAACGAAAAGCATAAGTCAATTCTCGAGCTAGATACCGAAGACATCCGGGATTACATTGATTGGATTTGGTCACCGCCCAAAGCGCTGATTTCGGATACCACGATTGCCAGTCGCTTTAAAGCTAAGGCGGGTTCTGATATACGCACAGTGAATAAAACCTGGCGACCATTCGTCCTTCGACAGTCCAAAGCAAACCGTAAAACTAATGAGTTCATTTCACCAGAGCGCTCTTCTTTAGACAAGCCTAAAAGCCGCTACAGTCTTAATCAAACCTCATTGCAAAATTCTTATGCCTCCTTGAATGTGTTTTTAAAGGAGCTATGGGGATCAGAGCACATTGCGCGAAATCCCATTAGTTTGGTGAAGAAAAGCTGCAAATACATGGTGAAAGGCAATATCTATAAGCCACCGCATACATTAGACGATGAAACCTGGCAGCTGTTTGTGGATACGCTGACGTTGGCAGCCGATGAAAACCCGGCTTATGAGATGCATCGATTTCTTGTTCTTACGTTAAAAGTTCTATTCTTGAGGATTTCAGAACTGTCGCATCGTGATTATTATACGCCCATATTTGGGCATTTCAGACAGGACTCCAGTGGTGAAGGCTGGGTTTTAAACATTATTGGCAAGGGCAAAAAAGAACGCCTGGTAACGGTGCCTGACGAGTTTATTGATAATGTCCTTATTCGCTATAGAGAGTCGTTAGGCCTGTCTCCCCTGCCCCATATTGACGAAAACACACCCATTATGCCGTCACAAAAAACCGGTCAACCGCTTCATCAAGATAGCCTCAATAATATGGTAGAAGAAGCATTTAATTTGGTGATCAAGTCGTTGGTTAAGAAAGAAAAAAAGGAACAGGCTCACGCCATTGCTGGCTCCTCTTCCCATTGGTTAAGACATACTGGCGCCACGCAGGCATTAGGTGAAATCAGCGAAACCATGCTAGCCGAAGAGCTTGGCCATGCGAGTGTCAAAACTACGGTTGAGGTCTATGTAGCACCGGCACACAGGGATCGTATTAAAAAAGGCGTGTCAAGAAAGCTCTAACGAACCGACAAAAATTGCCTCAGGCTGTGTAAAAACGAATATCCATGACTCAAGTTTATTCCTTTGGATTTATTACCCAGATTTAAACCTATTGGGAACTTTAATTTTTATGGACAACAACATTTGTGCAAATGTTTTTGCTTGAGAATCTAATTTAACAGAGGCTGTACCACCACCACCAAGTGCTTGTGTTATAAAGAAATTAAGCCCATTAATGCCGGGAATTTCATAGCGAGTTACATTACCTTTAATTGTATGAGCAAAATAGCTAGCAATAACCTCAGCGGTAAGTTGTTGAGATAAAACAGCCATGTATTCTGGCTTTCTGGCAATAACACCAATATTAGCGTTATCTCCTTTATCACCACTACGAGCATAAGCAAGCTTCTCCAATATAACTTCTTGCCAATTCGCCTGGGGAGTTGACAATTCTAACTCTTCTGCTGAGAATTTAAATAATGCTGGCTTTTTACTCGTTGAGTCAGGTTCACTTAAGTACGTTTTATTTATTATTACATTTTCATTTAATTGCACCGTAACAGGTATTTGTGATTTATCTATTAAAGTAGAATGAACACGCATTAACGGCAAAGGCTTAACTCTTGATATGCCAAAAGCGGTCATACCAGGTGAGGCTGATGTTGCTAAATAGGCAAGTTCAGCTGAGGCGAATGTTAAAGCCTTACGGTTTTGATGATGCAAACCATATTTAGCCATTACTTCACGTGGTGAAACATCTTGTTTATGCGGTCCGTAAGTATCTTCTGCTCCAACAATTTCGATACTCACTTGCTCATACTTTCCTAAATTATTCTCGACAAAATAATTCTCTGTTCGTTTTACCCAAGCATTCAAGTTTGCTCTTGCTTTATCAACTGCTCTTAAACCAGCCATATAAAATGTACCCATTAAACGGTAACCGTCTATATAGGTAGCACATACTTTATATTTACTGCCGGGAGAACGCCCTTTTGCTCCCTGCACTTTTACCTGATTTTTACCAATTTGATTAAGTTGAACATTGCTCCAATCACAAGCAACATCAGGTAATAAATAGTTAGCAGGATCGCCTATTTCATAAACAATTTGTTCTGCTACTGTTGCCACCGACACCATCCCTCCTGTATCGGGGGGAATGGATACTATAAAGTCGCCATTTGAACTAACATCGGCAATAGGGTAACTCATATTAGAAAAATCAGGCACTAAATGCCAATCTGTGAAGTTCCCCCCAGTACATTGAGCACCACATTCAAGTACATGCCCAACTAATGCACCTTGTGACAATTTATCATAATCGGTGGCTTTCCAGTTAAACTCATGAATAAGTGGCGCCAACATAACAGCACTATCAACAACTCTACCCGTTACAACAACATCAGCACCCGCATTAAGTGCATCCACAATAGGTTGAGCACCTAAATATGCATTTATGCTTGATAATTTTTCCGGTAAGGGTTCGCCACTCTGGTTTTCTGTTAGTTTTTCAATGGGTAACTCAGATATTTCACTTGATAAGTCATCGCCATAAACCCCTGCAATATTTAATGAAAGATCTAATTCTTTACAAAGACTCTGTAATGCTAAAATACAACTAGGTACATTAACACCACCCGCATTGGCAATTACTTTAATACCTTTTTCAGCGCAATCCGCTAAAACATCTTTCATGGCGACAGTAACAAAATCAACGGCATAACCAAGGTTTTCATTTTTAGCTTTTGCTTGAGATAAAATAGCCATAGTCACTTCCGCTAAATAATCAAAAACTAAATATTGAATATCACCTGAATCAACTAATTGGCGTGCAGATAATTGACTATCACCATAGAATGCTGACGCACAACCTATTCTAACTTGTTTATTTGTCATAATAACCTCTTGTTATTCAGCATGTTGTTCTACGGTTATGTTTAATAATATTTGTTTTGATTTAACTTGCTGACCCTTTTCAACATTTATCGCCTCAACAACACCATCAACCATTGATTTCAATTGATGTTCCATTTTCATCGCCTCTAAGATGCCTAAGGTTTGTCCTTTAGTTATTACTTGACCTACTTCAGCTAAAATATCAACAATAGCGCCATCCATTGGTGCCTTAATTTGTCCGCCACCTTCACTATGTTCTACATCAGCAGGCTTATTAGATACATTATCAAAAATAAAATGACCTAAACCATCATCTAAATATAATCGTTGTCCATCGAACGCATAGTGATACTTGTTTCGAATATTTTGTTCAAGAAAGACACATATGCCTTGCGTAAGGTTGAGTTGAGAGTCTACATCGATTATTTCAATTATTTCTTCATTTACGCTGACTTGAAATTTACCACTATCAAATTGCTCAGTTGCTAAATGTAGGTTATAAACATCACCATTAAATGATAACTTTAGCGCATAATTTAATGCTGCTGAACTAGTCCAGTCGAGTTTATAAGGCGATTGATTTACTAATGAATGCTGTTTATAAAATAACACCGCAGCTCTTGCTAAGGTTTTTTCACTAGGCTTATCTTGAGCCATGCTAAAGTCATCAGTAAAGTGTTGTTCAATAAAAGCTGTTGTTGCTTCGCCTTGAGCAAAAATAGCGTTACTTAATATATTTTTCAAAAACAGTTTGTTGTTATTGACCCCAAGTAAAGTTGTATCTTGAACAGCTGACTTTAAACGTCTTATCGCTATATCGCGGTTTTCTCCAAAAGAGATAATTTTAGCCAACATGGGATCATAAAACTGACTAACTACCTGTCCTTTTTGGATACCTTGATCAATGCGCACACCTTCTCTGTTTTCATTCGCGGGGGTATGCCAATCTACAACTGTACCGGTTTGAGGCATAAAATTATTTCGCGGATCTTCAGCATATAAACGAACTTCAACAGCATGCCCTGTTAGTTTGATTTGGTCTTGAGATAAAGGTAGCGTCTCTCCAGCAGCAACAAGAAATTGCCAGTGCACGAGATCTAAGCCTGTAATGAGCTCAGTAACGGGGTGCTCTACTTGCAAGCGAGTATTCATTTCTAAGAAATAAAAATTATTATTTTTATCCACTAAAAACTCAACCGTACCCGCCCCTTTGTATTCACATGATTTGGCTGCATCCACAGCAGCCTGCCCCATTTCCTGACGAAGCTCTTCGCTAACAAATGGAGACGGAGCCTCTTCAACCACCTTTTGATGGCGTCGTTGAATAGAGCAATCTCGCTCGCCTAAATAAACAACATTACCAAAATTATCAGCAAAAACCTGAATTTCAATATGTCTAGGCTCTATAATCGCTTGCTCTAAAATCAATTCACTACTACCAAAAGCAGTTTGCGCTTCAGATTTTGCTGTTTTAATGTTTTCTATTAAATCTTGTTCTTTTAAGACTAAGCGCATGCCTCGGCCGCCACCGCCTGCAGACGCTTTAACCATAAGCGGGAAGCCTATTTCTTTTGCTTTTTCAACTAAAACATCAATTGATTGATCGGCTCCTTGATAGCCCTTAATGCAAGGCACACCGGCTTCAATCATTGCGATTTTGGATAGCCGTTTACTTCCCATAAGCTCTATAGCACTAGCATCAGGGCCAATAAACGTAATTCCAGCCTTTGCACAAGCTTCAGAAAAACTAGCATTTTCAGACAGAAAACCATAGCCTGGGTGTATCGCTTGAGCGCCCGTTAATTTTGCTGCGTTAATTATTTTTTCTTGTGACAAATAAGATTCAGCCACATTTGAAGGTCCTATATAAACGGCTTGATCAGCTTCATGTACAAATAACGCATCAATGTCGGCATCGCTATAAACAGCAACGGTTCTATAGCCTAACTGACGAGCAGTACGAATCACCCTGACGGCAATTTCACCACGATTGGCAATTAAAATTGAATTAAATTTGTTCATTATTTTTTCAGCTTATTGTTATAAGGTAAAATTAATTTATCCAGCTTGCAGAACGTTTTTCTAAAAATGCAGCAGTGCCTTCTTTACCTTCATTTTTTAATGAGTTGCAGAAATAACTTGCGGCTTCATCTAGTAGTTGCTCATGTTCGACTAAACCAACTTGTAAAATTAACTTTTTAGTTAATGCATTAGCTTCAGGTGCACAAAGCATGATTTTAACGATAACATTTTTCAATTGAGTTTCGAGTTCATCTTGATTTTGAGTAACATAGTGAACAAAGCCTAAAGCTTTAGCTTCTTCACCATAAATAGACTCACCTAATAAAGTTAATCGCCTTGTTTGCATTAATCCTATTCTAGATACGACGAAAGGCGCTATTTGCGCTGGAACGATACCGAGACGAGTTTCAGGCATTGCAAATTTAGTATTAATATCAGCAATAGCTACATCAGAAATACACGCCAAGCCAATCCCTCCACCTAGTACAACGCCTTCTAATACAGTAACAACCACTTGAGGGGCACTATTGACAAGGGTTATCATTTTTCCAAAGGTTCGATTAAAGAGCCACATAGGATCATGTGTTTCTGATGCCCCATCAAAATTCATTCCTGAAATATCACCACCAGAGCAAAAATTATTTTCAGCTCCTCTGATAACAATAACCCGAATAGACCGTTTATCTTTGACGCAATCAACAACAGAAATTAATTCATTTACTAAGGCAAGGTTCATCGCATTTTTTTTATGTGGTCTATTCAAGGTGATATATAGAACACCTTTGCTTACTTTAGTGATTAATTCTTGGCAATGGGGCAACTTCATAATGTTTCACTTTTTATTTTATTAGAATCGAGCAATACCAAAACTGGTTGCATTAATAGAACGTTCTTGGGCTTCTCGGCAAAGACTCAGAACAAAGCCAACAATAGAGCGTGTATCTCTAGGGTCAATAATGCCGTCATCCCATAAACGTGCGGTATTAGCTAGGGCATGTGATTTGTCTTCCATTGCAGTCACTACATCTGTTTCTAGAAGATCTAGCTGCGCATTGTCAACTTGTCCTGAACGTGACATTTTAGCTTCGGCTATTGTTCGCATAACACTTCCAGCCTGAGCCGGTCCCATTACAGACACAACAGAGCGAGGCCAAGCAAACATAAAACGTGGAGAGATCCCGCGTCCACACATCGCATAATTACCGGCACCGTAAGAGCCGCCAACAACAATACTTATTTTGGGAACAGTCGCATTTGTAACAGCTTGAATTAGCTTAGCGCCATGTTTAATTATGCCAGCTTGCTCAGATTCGGTGCCCACCAAGAAGCCCGTGGTATTGTGTAAAAACAATAAAGGCACACCTGATTGTTCGCATAATTGAATAAACTGGCCTGCTTTTGCGGCTCCATTTGCGGTAATAGGACCGTTATTACCAATAACACCACAAGAATAGCCTTGAATATCAATATGTCCGCATATAGTCCCAATGTCATAATCTTTTTTAAAATCAACAAAATCAGAACCATCACAAAGCCGGGCAATAATTTCGCGCACATCATAAGGTGTTTTACTTTCAGTTGGTACAATGCCTAGAATTTCATCTTTGTCATAGTTTGGCTCTTTAAAATTAGGGGATATTATTGCTGATACTTTGTTAGACCAGCCTAACTTATCTACGACCTCTCTCGCTATTCTTATGCCATCGGCATCATTTTCGGCTAAATAATCAGCTGTTCCCGCAATTTCACTGTGCATTTGAGCGCCACCAATTTCTTCATCGGTAGCAATTTCACCTGTAGCCGCTTTTAATAATGGGGGTCCTGCTAAGTAAACGGTAGATTGTTTTCGGATCATGATTACGTAATCTGATAAACCCGGCTGGTAAGCCCCGCCAGCAGTAGCACTGCCATGAACAACGGTTATTTGTGGTACACCAGCGGCAGACAATTTAGCTTGAATAGCAAAGGCAGAACCAGAAAAAGCAAACCAATCACCTAATTGTTTTAAATTTCCACCGCCACTTTGCGCTAACGTTACAATAGGCAATTTGTTTTCTAATGCAATAGCCAACATACGTTGACGTTTTGCACTACCTAACTGGGTGACACTGCCACCCTTTGTTAAATAATCATCAATCATGATCATACAACGTACGCCTGAAATATAACCAATGCCTGTAATACAGCCACCACCTGCCGCTGAGCCATCTATATCGCCCTCTTGCATGTAACCGCATAGCGTTGATAATTCAAGGAAAGGTGTGGCTAAATCAAGTAGCGCGGTTAGTCGCTCACGTGGAGGTAATAATCCTCGTTTAATATAACGCGGGGCTTTAGCTTTAGCAGCTTCAATAACACTTAATTCTATTTTTTTAAACTCAAGCACAGCGTTGTGCATTTCTTGCCAGTTTTGCTTAAATTGTTCAGATTGAGTTTCTAATTGTGTTTCAATAATTGACATTTCTATACCTTTCGTGAAGGAAATATTCCCATGTTTTTAGCTATGATTGATAACATCACTTCATCTGCTCCACCACCAATTGACATTAAACGAGTATCTCGATAGGCACGAGAGACTGAGTTATCCCACATAAAGCCCATTCCTCCCCAATACTGTAAACATGAGTCGGTGACTTCCCTAGCCAAGCGCCCACCTTTCAATTTGGCCATAGAGGCCTTCATGGTGACATCACCGCCATTCACATAACTTTCAACAGCATCATAAGTTAATGCTCTTAGGGCTGAAATTTCAGTTTGCAGTTCAGCTAATCTAAAATAGACTACCTGATTATGTAAAATAGGCTTACCAAAAACGTGGCGTTCTTTCACATATTCAATGGTATCTTCAATGCAACATTCTAAACATTTTAGGTTGGCTGCTGCGCTATATAAGCGTTCTTCTTGAAATTGTTCCATTTGGTAAATAAAGCCCATACCTTCTTCACCCACAAGATTTGCTTGCGGAACACGTACACTGTCAAAAAACACTTGTGCTGTATCAGAAGAACGCATTCCCAACTTGTCTAGTTTTTCAGAAAAAGATACTCCAGGTAAGTTTGTGGGAACAATAACCATGGATTTGTTTTTATGTGGGTTATCGCCTTCTGTATTAAGTAATACACACAAATAATCAGCTTGCGTTGCATTGGTGATCCACATTTTAGAGCCATTAATGATGTAATCATCACCGTCTTTCACCGCTTTAGTTTTGATGGCGGCAACATCAGAACCCGCATGTGGTTCACTTACTGCAATAGAAAAAACGGCTTCACCTGAAATAGCCTTACTAAGATATTTCTCACGCAAAAAATCACTACCATATTTTGCTAATGCAGGAGTTGCCATGTCTGTTTGCACGCCAATCGCCATAGACACACCACCAGAACGAATACGACCAAGCTCTTCAGTGAAAACAATTTGATAACTGTAATCAAGGCCTAAACCACCAAATTCCACAGGCTTATTGATACCTAGCAACCCTAAATCACCCATTTTCTTAAATAAGTCATGTGCTGGGAAAATACCGTCTTTTTCCCATTGATTACAATATGGGTTTATTTCTTTATCAATAAACTGGGATACAGTTTTTCTTATACTGTCGTGCTCTTGTGTGAAAATCATGGCTCACTCCTTTTAAAGCCTTTAAAGTTACTATTTTCTTCGCCAATAACGACAACTTTTTGAAACAAAGGTCTTGCTTTCATTCGTTGTAGATAAGCTATAACCTGAGGTTTATATTCATTATCAAAACCTAATAACTCTCCTAAATAGAGCGCGTAGGCAACAGCAATGTCGGCAACAGTAAATTTATTTGCACATAAAAACTCACGGTCAATCAAATGATTACTTAGTCGATTTAAACGTGCGATAAACCATTTACGGTAATCGTCTGCAATTTGTTTTGATCGTCGCTCTGGTTTTTCAAAAACACCATAACGTAAAGCAATTGTTTGGGGGAATGTCAGTGTGGCATCACTATGAAATTGCCAATTAAGGTAATCACCATATTCAGGGTGTGAGGCTTCTAAACCAAAATCATAACGTTGGTAACGCTCAACCAAATATAGACCGATTGCTGATGATTCAGTCATATGCGTTTGGTTATCAACAAAGTAAGGAATTGTGCCTAATGAGTTAATGCTTAGAAAATCTTTTTTAAATACACGGGGGGGGAAAGGTAATTCAATAAGTTCGTAATCGAACCCCATTTCCTCCAAGGCCCAGAGCGGTCTTAGTGAACGGGCATTATGACAATGCCACAATTTTATTTTTATTTTATTATCAGTTGTCATCCTCAAACCTCATACTGTCTACATGCTAAATCACGCATGATTTCTTCAGAGCCACCACCAATAGCGTTAACGCGAACTTCACGATAAAGACGCTCAACTTTAGAGCCGCGAATATATCCAATACCGCCTAATATTTGCATCGCTTCGCGAGCACAAAACTCCATCGTTTGACTCGCTTGTACTTTTAACATTGCAATATCACCCGCGTTAGGCTTGCCTTGTTCTAATTGGTAAGTACATGTTTGTAAATAGGCTTGTGTTGCGTTAATACGTTGTTTCATATCTGCAATTTTATGACGTATAACCTGATGTTCACTTAATGTTTTACCAAAGGTTTTCCTTTGTTGAGCCCATTCAACTGCTTCAGCCAAACAGACTCTGGAATAGGCCTCCATATTCACAACTAAACCTAATCGCTCTAGATTGAAGTTATTCATAATGACTTTAAAACCTTGGTTTTCTTCGCCTAAAAGGTTTGCTTTAGGTACTCGTACATTGTCAAAATAAATAGTCGCGGTGTCTGATGCCCACCATCCTTGTTTTTTATCTAATGCTGTTCTTGTAACGCCAGCTAAATCAGCAGGGATAAGTAAAACAGAGACACCCCTAGCGCCTTTTTCTCCCGTGCGTACCGCGGTAGAAAACCAACTAGAATACATACCACCGGTAATATACGTTTTAGAGCCATTAACAATATAATATTCACCATCACTTGTAGCGGTAGTGGTTAGCTGGGCTACATCTGAACCTGCGCCAGGTTCAGTAACCGCAAGTGAAATTCTTTTCTCGCCACTTAACACTGCAGGCCCAACTTCTTGCCTAATATCTTCATTCGCAAATTTTAATACGCTGGGTAAAGAAATGCCGTGAACAGACAGTGCAGCGGTAATTCCGCCAGCACCAATACGGGCTAATTCTTCTTGAACAATATGGCCGTACCAAACATCTAATCCTTCAGATAAACCGCCATAAGCTTCTGGATAACCTACTGCGAAGATGCCTACCTCAGCAGCTTTTGGCCAAAGTGCATCAGGTATCCAGCCTGCTTCATCCCACTCTTCTGCAAAAGGCATGATTTCTTTATCAATAAAGCGCCTCAGTTGCATTCGCCATACTTCATGTGAGGGGGTTAAATAAGGATTGGTTAAACGTGCACTATCAAAGTCTAAAGACATCAGTTTCTCCTGATTAATTAAAATTATTCGTGACGAAGAGCTATAAATAAATGGTCAGCACGAGGAAAAATATAAGTTAAACATACAACTAATAAGGCAACACAGTTATACACCACGCATATTTTTGATTTCAGACGAATAATTTATAAGGCGTTTAAGCGCCGTTCACTTTTTTGGGACGCTTCTATATAGCACTTACGAACGCCCGCTCGTTGCCCGTTTTTGATGGTAAATTGGTAATTGCCAATGCCTTCTAGCTCATCACTATTAAACTCATTTCTAAAGGGTACACCCGCCTCTTGAGCCGCTGTAATAAACATATCTTCAAGTTTGTAATAGTTTCTATCTACACTTGAAACTGATAACAAACCTCCTTCTCCGTGATACTCATTGGCACCATTTTCATTATCTTCAGACTTTTTGAATAGTGGTAAAACGTCTTTAAAGCCCCACCCAGGGTTACCTAACGCCGCCCAATGATCATAATCACTACTATGCCCACGAGTGTAGACCATTGCATTAATTGAACTACTACCTCCTAGTCCTTTGCCACGAGGACAAAACTGCCCCCTGCTGTTTGTGCCATCGTCTGGCTGACTATTAAAGCCCCAGTTAAATTTTCTCATATACATATGAGCACCAAAGGCTCCCGGCGTAGAAACGAAAACAGAACTATCTGCGCTTCCTGCTTCTATTAAACAAACTTTATTATTAACGTTTTCACTTAAACGATTAGCAAGCACGCCACCAGCACTACCACCACCAACAATTATGTAATCAAACATATACACCTCATATAATTAATTTAAAAAATCATATAGTTATGACTTTAATGTTATATTTTGACACCTACTTCCCGTAAAGTGTTACGACAACTGCACCGCCTAAACCTACGTTATGCTGTAGTGCTAGTTTTGCTCCTTCAACTTGACGCTCACCCGCTTGTCCCCGTAAATGCCAGGTTAATTCCGTACATTGCGCTAAGCCAGTAGCACCGATAGGATGGCCTTTTGACATTAAACCGCCCGATGGACCAATAACAAACTTACCACCATAAGTATTATCGCCATTGGCAATAAACGCTTCAGCACCACCTTCAGGGCATAAACCTAATCCTTCATAGCTTATTACTTCATTGGTAGTGAAACAGTCGTGCAACTCAATTACATCAATATCTTCCGGGCTTATGCCTGCACTGTTATATACTTGTTGGGCCGCTATTTCGGTCATGCCTTTACCTGCGGCATAAATAGGGTCTTGCCAAGATTTTTCAGTATCTGTTGCCATCGCTTGCGCTAAAATTTTCACACCATTGCCAATACCATGTTTTTTAGCAAAAGCCTCGCTACAGACAATCGTTGCTGCTGCGCCACACGTTGGAGGACAAGCCATTAAACGAGTCATATACCCATCGTAAATAACTTTGTCATTTAACACTTCTTCAAATGTTAATGGCTTAGTAAACATTGAATAAGGGTTTTTAACCGCATGGCTACGAGACTTAGCTGATACTTTTGCAAATATGTCTGCTTCAACATTGTATTTATTCATATAATGTCTCCCCGCAGCGCCAAATGCTTGTAATGCCAAAGGTCCTTGTGGTGCATTAAATTTTTCTAATACAGGAACTGCGCGATCAAATGGACTTTCTCTATCATCCCAATGTGAGCCTAAGGCACCTGGTTGCATTTCTTCAAAACCAAACGCCAATGCACAATCAACCTCGCCAGAAAGTACAGCTAGACGCGCTAAAAACAAAGCGCTAGAGCCGCTCGAACAGTTATTGTTAACGTTAATAATTGGAATACCGCTTTGAATAACGTCATAAAAAGCATGCTGAGCACAGGTACTATCTCCATAGATGTATGCACCGTATGCTTGCTGAATTTGCTTTGCTTGAATACCGGCATCAGTTAAGGCTTCGTTAATTGCCTTAGCTGCCATTACGCGATACGGTTCTTGCTGACCTGGTTTACAAAATTTAGTCATGCCTACGCCGGCTACAATTACACTACTCATTGATTTATTCCTTTTCTTTTTTACCAAAAACGCCGTCAACAGTAAGTTGATCAAATTCGTCTTGGCTGAATGAAAATTCATTCATTAAAATATTATTATTTGCGCCCAATTCCACACCTTTAAAACGATAACAATGCTCACTTTCAGACATGTTAATTGCACAGCCAACTTGTGATATACCCTCAACATTGACAATCATATTGCGATCTTGAATTAGCTGGTGATTGCATGCTTCCGCTAGCGTTAATACAGGCTCAACACAAACGTCTAGCTCTCTAAAAAACGCTTGCCATGTTGTAAAGTCTCTCGTTTTAATAATGCCTTGAAGCAGAGTTTTAAATGCTGTTTGATCTTCGATTTTTGGAGACATGGCTAAATCTATTGATGCGGGAATTTCGAGCGCTTTACATAAACCTACTCTAAATTGAGGCTCTAAACCGCCAATAGAAAAATAACGTTGATCAAGCGTTTCATAATAATCATAAAACTGCTGACCATTTAATAGCTCTTGCTCTGGCCCCGTTTCTTTATTTGAGCCGAGATAACTAGCAGCAGACATAGCATTTAAGGTAAATACTGCATCAGTGATACTAATATCTATATATTGCCCTACACCTGTTTCTAAACGCTGAACAACCGCAGCAAGAACACCTGCCACTAAATGCATCGAGCCACCTGCAACATCCGCAATTTGGATGCCTGCAGGTACGGGCAATTGGTTTTTTCTTCGACTGTAATCTTGAATACCAGCAAGCGCTAAATAATTATTGTCATGCCCCGCCCTATTTTTATAAGAGCCTGTTTGACCATAGCCTGTTAATGAACAATAAATTAACTTAGGATTTATTGTTTTTAATACGTCATAACTTAAACCAAGTTTAGCCATAACACCTGGACGAAATTGCTCAATGACAACGTCATACTCACAGATGAGCTTTTTAACAACATCTATCGCTTTAGGTTTTTTTAAATCAAGCCCAATAGATTTTTTTGAACGATTTAAATAACGGTGCACATAAGATGAGCCATCATCCTTCTCACCTAACTCCCGAGTTAAATCAAGACGCCCTGGGGCTTCAACGCGCAAAACTTGCGCGCCTAGGTCTGCCAAAACTAATGTCCCAAAAGGGCCAGGAAGCAAGGTTGAAAAGTCTAATATCTTTAAGTTTGATAATGCTGCCATAAGCGGCCTTTATTTGAAAAATAGCTATTATTAATACTTGAATTCAAAGGCACTAATCTTTGATTAATTCACGACTAATTATTTCTTTCATTATTTCTGACGATCCGCCATAAATACGCTGAACTCTTGCATCGGCATATTCACGGGCAATACGGTATTCTGTCATGTAGCCATAACCTCCAAAAAACTGTAAACACTCATCTGCCACTTTTCCTTGTAATTCAGTAGAATGCAACTTGGCCATTGAGGCAGTAACAGCATCAAGCTTGTTGTCAGCTAAAAGTGTAATACATTGATCCATAAAAGCTTTTTGCACACGAACTTGCGTTGCCAAATCTGCCAATTTAAAACGAGTGTTTTGAAAATCAGCCACACGTTTGCCAAAAGCGTTACGCTCTTTGACATATTCCAAAGTAATATCAAGCATACCTTCTGAAGCGGCTTGTGCACCAACGGCTAACCCTAATCTTTCACGAGGCAGCTCTTTCATCATCGTGATAAAGCCAAGGTTTTTTTCACCTAACAATGCATTATCAGGAACAAACATATCGTTAAAAAACAATTCAGAGGTGTCTTGTTGATGAATACCTAATTTGCTTAATTTTTTACCTTTAACAAAGCCTTCGGTTTTTGTTTCAACAATAAATAATGAAACACCTTTAGCACCCGCTTTAGGGTCTGTTTTACAGGCCATAACAACAATATCGCAATGCTGACCATTTGAAATAAAGGTCTTACTACCATTGATGATATAACCACCCTCGACTTTCTTAGCGGATGTTTTTATTTCTTTTAAATCACTACCCGCACCGGGCTCTGTCATACCAATAGCACCAACACACTCACCGCTTGCCATTTTAGGTAAATAAGTTTGCTTTTGCTCTTCTGTTCCCATATTTAATATATAATGAGCCACGATACCGGCATGAACACCAATACCACCCCCCGCTATGGCACCGACACCACGGCGATAAAAATTATCATAAATTAAAGCTGCGAACTTGAAGTCAACTCCAAAACCACCATACTCTTCGGGTATGTCAACACATAACAAGCCAGCTTCACCTAATTTATTCCAAACTTCCCTAGGCATCCATTTGTCTTCTTCCCATTTTTCATAAAATGGTTCAATTTCTTGATCTATAAACTTATTTATAGATTCTGAAAAAATACGTAAATCTTCATCAATCCAACTACAATAAAAAGGTAACATGTCACTCTCCTACATTCTTAAACCGCCACCAACAACCGTCATTTGGCCACTGATGTAATTTGATTCTGGCGTACAAAATAAATACACCCCGTCGGCTGCTTCGGCTGCTGTTCCACTGCGCCCTAATGGGATCATTCTTGCAAAACCTGCACTCACTTTTTCGGGGATGCCAACACCTACTTCATTACCATCAATAACGATGGTTTTCTTTTCATCTGTTGCTTCTGTTAACCGGGTTTCGATAACACCAAAAGCAACACCATTAACATTGATTTTATGACGACCAAGTTCTTTTGCTAAGGTTTTGGTCATTCCGGATAACGCAGATTTCATAGAAGAGTAATTAACTTGCCCTATGTTTCCATATTCACCAGCAATCGAAGATATATTGATTATTTTTCTGAAAACCTCTTTTCCTGCTTCAGCTTCAGATTTTGCAACAGGAATTACTGCTTGCACAAAAGCTCTGTTAAGTTGAAACGGTGCTTTGAGGTGAATTTCGTACATAGCATCGAACTGTTTATCTGATGCTTTATGAATCATTGCATCCCACGTATAACCAGCATTATTAATAAGGATATCGGGTACGCCAAAAGCGCTTACAGCCTCAGCTATAAATCTATCAGCAAAGCCTTCTTGGGTTACACTGCCGACAACCGCAATAGCCTCCCCCCCTTTAGCCTTAATTTCTGCAACTGTTTCGTTAGCTGGCACTTCATCTAAATCATTGATAACCACCTTTGCACCTTCACTTGAAAGCTTCAGTGCTAAGGCCTTACCTATACCTCTTCCAGATCCTGTAATCAGTGCTATTTTTCCTTCCAATTTTCTATTCATAATCATTTCTCATTAAAATATTCACTTTAAGTTCTAGTTAAATTGATAGTGGCAAGACCAGAGATTTTAATATCTCCCGTGTTTTCGTCTTTCGCCTCGACCAATATTTCAATTATTTTTTGTTTATCAACGATATCGATTTTTTGTATAATGCCGGTGCAAATTATTTGTGCGTAAACAGGCGTTATGGACATAAACCGCACATCTATACTTTGTATACAACGCTGATCAACCCAGTTGGTAATCAAACGTCCCAAATAAGCCATTGATAACATCCCGTGCGCAAAAACATCATCCAGCCCCGCCTTTTTGGCAAAATCGATATCAATATGAATAGGGTTAACATCGCCAGAAGCTCCGGCATATAAAGCTAATGTAGTCCGAGATATTTTGCTTGTATTCAAAACTGGTAAATGGTCGCCAACAATAATTTCATCAAAAAGAATCATTCTATTTCCCCTTCGTTTTCCACACGCTTAATTTCTTATTACCAATGTTGTTTCTAAATCAGCAACATGTTCACCACTTTGGTTTTCAACCTTGGTTTTTTCAATTAAAAACTCTAACGCACCACCTTTTTTTGCATATATATCTTCAACATTTGAATAAAAAGTAAGTTCGTCGCCAACTACTGCTGATTTAAAATAAGTAAAACTTTGATTTGCGTGTAATAACTTCTCTAAAGAAACACCAATATTTTGATAATTTTCAAACGGCTTTGGCACATCCATCTTTAAGCAAAACAAAAAAGTGGGTGGGACTGGCAATGAATCGTATCCAGCTTTTTTGGCCGCTAGCTCATCAGTGTAAATTGGGTTATCTTCTGCTATCGACTTAGCAAAATTAATCAGCCGTCCTTTTTCTACACTCGCAACGACAGGCTCGAACGACTTCCCTACATCCTTTAAGTCCAACATATAAACCTCTTATTTTACAATAAGTTAAATTGAGTTAAAAACATAAAAACACTTGGTACATCACTATAAAATAACGTGTTTTTGACTAGGCCTATAGGGTGGTAAGTGCCATTTTTTAAAATAAATTGGCGTATAAAAACAATGGGTATGCTCTCATTAGTTGCTGCTGAATTGTTAATAGCCCCCTTACCCGCCTCTTAAACACATATTTGCCTCCTGCTGAAGATGGTATGTCATTGTTTCCTTATTGACATAAGGGTAACCAAAACTTCAATTTCTCTCGTGGCCGGGCACACTGCGTTAAAAAATAAATAGCTGCACTCAAATTGCAGATTAATCACCCTTGGACGACTCCTTTTGGCGACCCAGGTTCGGGTGGAGGTATTTTGCTGACCATAGCGGGTAAACGATGGCATCAATACCATTTCGATCATCAAAGGCTATTCCCGCGACCGGCGGCCAGAGCTGAGCCCAAGTGATACTGGACCTTACCTCTGAAAAGCGCCCACGTACGCCAATATATGAAACCCGCCAGCAGCAGCAATGATATGGAAGGCTTTAAGAAATTTGTTTATTTGAATAAAATGCAGTGGTCAGAGAGATTTATTTAACCATACTATGGCAATAAGCAGTGCTAAAAAATAAGTGCTGTCGTTTATACGAATGTACATGCGGTAAAACGCAAACATCTTCGATGACAGGGGAGCTTTTCCTGATAGCCGCACCTCTTAGAGTCGATACTCTATTGGGCTTTTCGCTCCAAGTGATATCTTAATGCGTTTCAGATTATACCATTTTATATAATTGTCGATTTCCGCCATTAAATGCTCGAGTGTTGAATTACTCCAATCCCTCGGGTAAAAAAATTCAGTCTTAAGGCGACCAAAAAAACCTTCACAAGCAGCATTGTCAGGTGAATAGCCTTTGCGAGACATAGAGCGAGTCAAACTGGCGCTATCTGTGCGCTCCCACCGATAGTGTCCTCCTCTATCTGAGTGCACAATGGGTTGCTCCCTAGGGCCCAAATGTAACAATAGCGTCATCAAGCATGGTATTAACCAGTTCAGCATTAGGTCGTTTACCTGTTTTCCAACTCACTACCATGCCATCAAAGCAGTCTACAATTGGCGATAAGTATACTTTGCCAGCTGGAATTTGGAATTCGGAAATATCAGTGAGCCATTTTGTATTTGGCGCGTTCGAGTGAAAATCGCGATTAATCAGGTTACTCGCTGGCGGACTTATTTCGCCGTAATACGAGTTATATTGACGTCGTTTGCGACTTGAATGTGGAATAAGGTTTTCTTCTTGCATCAAACGACGAATTACTTTCTCTGCAATGCTTATTCCTAATTTCCGGACTTCTGCGTGAATGCGTCGATAGCCATAACACTGATAATTGGTATTAAAAATATCAGTTATCGACTCTCTAGCCTCTTTATATTTTTCTGGCAGTTTTCTCCGAGCCTTGTGGTAAAAATACGAACTTCGCGGCAATTTCACCGTTTTGAGAAGCTCTTTAAAACAATGCTTGTCGCGCAAGGCATCAATCAGAGTGGTCTTTTCTTGATTTGTTAGGCGCTCGTGACTGATGCCTTGCTCTTTTTTTAGTAGGTCATTTGCCTTCTTTAAAATATCATGCTCAAGTTGTAATTTGTGCATGTGAAGGTGTAAATCTTTCAGTTGTTCTTCAAGTTGCGGACTATTGGCATTCTTCAATGATAAATTCTTGTTAGCCATGGTATTTGTATATTCTGGCGGCAGTAATTGGTCTTTCCATATGTACAGTGATTCGCGCGAAACACCAATATTTTTTGCTAGTGCATCAGCAGAATCCGTTCGTGTGCAAAGTTCAATAACCGCCGCTTTTTTTTCTTCTTTCGAAAATAAACGTTGTTGAGACTTTCCTTTTTTCCGCCTATGTGACTTTTGAAATTTCAATTCATCATGCCATTTATTGAATGTATGTGCGCAGGGATATCCCATTACTTTCTGTGTGTGAGTAAAGCATTGACCATTGTTGAGATAATGGTCAATCACTGCTTGTTTTTGTGCGGTCGTGTACGTAGGTTTCCGCTTGAAATTTTTGGGCAGATCACCAGTTTCGTCGTAAATCAGAACCCATTGTCGTAAATATTTTTTTGATGGATACCCAAGCATACGAACCGCAACTGACGCTTTTCTGCCTAGTTTAATGTAAAGCTCAACTGCTTTGATGCGTTCTTTATATGAATACATAAGACTACCTCTAAAGTAGTCCAAGTTTTTAGCCGCACCCTCAGTGGATCAATTTTGGATGCAAATTAACAATATGGGTAATCAGGAAGTTTACAGTATCGATTTGTATTTTGACGGCGTACACCCCTGCCAACGAATGAAAGCACGGGTAAAGGAAGCAACCTCACTAAAACCACATCGTTCTGACATACATTCAAGGCTCTTAGTTGTATGCTCAAGGTAAAACAAGGCTTTTTTGTGTCTAAAGTCATCTTTGATTACCATGTAATTAGAGTTTTCTAACTCTAATTTTCGTTGCATGGTTCGAATAGATATTCCAAGTTCCGATGCAAGTTCATTTTGAGTTGGAAATTGGTTTCTAGGGTATAAAGAAATGATGTTTTTAATCTGGCTTATAAGCCCCAAAGAGTCAAAAGAATGACTTGTTATAGATAATGGTACCCTTAATTGTTTTTCCACATCTTTATAGTTACATAAAACAGGTTTGTTTAGCCATGCTTTATCAAAAACGAGCTCGTTATAATTTTGATTGAATTTAACCGGACAGTTGTATAAGAAATGATAATCGCATAGGTTCACTGGTTCATCGTCTTTAAAGGATATATAGAGCAAAGGAACCTCTTTTTTCAATAACATACTTAACATTCTATTCGCAATACAAGTAAGCATAGTAATAGCGAATAAATAGTGGTTAGAATTTTTTGTTACAAAAGAAAATTGCCACCGCACTATATCCTTTTCAAGGATTAAATTTGCTACTATAGGGCTTTGGCATACACGATTAACATTATCAATGGCGCTTAAAGCCTTTGATAATGTTTTTTCTGCACATGCAGATTTGATCATTAAAGCAATAGCTCCTCTAGGGAGCGGTTTTTCTTGAGTACCTAATAATTCATCTTTTGTATAGCTTAAAAGCACTTTATAAGACTCTATAATGTAGTGTAAGGAGATAATTCCTTCGGGTTCATCAATGCACTCAAATGGCAAGCCTATTGCCTGTGAAAAATCTATTTTTGACATACCTACATAATCAGCAATTGAACAAAAGTCTTGAATAAACTTATTGGTAGAGAATAATTCATTTCTATTCATTTTTTTACATGCCTCTGCATTTGGTTTGACTCAGGGGTATTTCAAAGGAGCACGAATTATAGCTATGCTCATGGCCACAGCACTGGCAAATAAATCCGTTTGGCCACTTTATTTCCTTCAAATAAGCTAAAATTTTGGCTTCTGGCATGTTTATTTGTCTACGCTTTTTGTTAATGATTCACGGTAAACACTAGGGGTTTGTCCTGTCCATTTTTTAAATGCTCTATTAAAGTTTGCAGTGTATGAAAACCCAACAAGATAAGATATTTCATCATACCTCAAATGCAATTGCTTCAAATAGCCTAATGTTAACTCTTTACGTGTTTTCTCTAATAGACTCTGATAGTTTGTACCTTGCTCATTTAGCTTTCGTTGCATATTTCGAAGACTAAAACCTAAAGATTCAGCGATCACTTGCTGAGAAGGGCTACCAAAAGGTAAAAGATCAAATATCTTTGACTTTACAACATGTTTTAAATCATTTTTATCTATACGAGACATGAACTCTTCAAGAATTTTTTCATGCATTTGAGTTATTAATGAATTAGTCGTTATCAATTGCTTTTGAGTTTGTTCAAGATCAAAAACAATAGTTGTTTTTTCTGCATTAAATACAACATCACATTTAAAGTAGTCATTTAAATAATCAGTATCATGATTAGGCTCGGGAAAAGAAAACAACACTTTCAAAGGTACAATATTTGCTCCTGCTAACTCCCTAGAAAATTTAATTACAGTGAGAATAAAAAGTTCAACTCCAACATAAGATAATACAGGGCTCGCTGTACTTTTATGGCAAAACAAATTCATATGAACCAATAATTGACTATTCCTTTCTAACGCCGTGAGCTTACATGTATTTGATAGTACTCTTTTGTATGACGTGGTCAACCAAAATTGACCAACCCAGTTAAGCTACTTTCTTCTGTTTCAA
>OJFG01000049.1_pt1 | contig 87420 bp, 88 predicted proteins | sample 1594071 | NCBI WGS metagenome assembly OJFG01 (sample SAMN05416818, study PRJEB24817) | seawater metagenome | isolation source: Sea water | place: Canada:Atlantic | collected 2013-07 | reverse complement strand
GTTAGCGACAGTTGTTGTCCATCCAGTAAAGATTGTGTGGCAACCATAAGAAAGGGAAGACGTTTTGCATGTAGATTGGGGCATTGTTTTTAAGCAAATCGTGTAAGGTAAAGATATCACACTATGATGTTATTATTTGTAGGTAACAGCTTGGTTAGTTTTTGGTGAAACCTTCATTCTTGATAAACAACATCAAATAGCGCCATGCGTGTCTATATTATTGTTTTCGCTTAATATTATGAGGGGATTCGTTAGATTAAAGTGTCCGGTGCCATTTACCCAAAACATGCGAGCAAGTAGTCGAAATTAGACCTAGGAAAATATAAAAGTAACCCTGATATTCAGGGTTACTTTTATATTTATGACGCATTAGTGAATTACGATCAAATTATCTTTAGAGTATATCGCCATTATTTTTGCGTGAGGGATACATTTGGCCGATTATAGATAAACGTCACGGCAGTACCCAGACACATAACGAGTGCCACTATACCGAACACACCGAATGAAGCCATGACATTACCTGTTTGACTAACCACATAGGCAAACGACATGGTACTGGCAAATTGGCCAAAGGCGAAGGTGGCTTGCCACATTCCCGTACCTCTGCCTCGGTTGTCCATTTGCAAATCCCGCATGGCCCAGGTCAACATAGTGGGTAATACCATACCGGCGCCAAACTGATTAATAAATCCAGCGGCTAAAAAAAGTTGGTAATTTGGTGCATTAGACATACAAATAAAACCCACGGCTAGTATGCCAAACTCCACCATGATTAAGGCGGATATTGAGAATTTTTTATGGGCATAACGATAAAATACGGCACCAATGGGTACACCTAAACTGGCGATGGATAACATTATCCCGGTCATTAAACTTGAGTTAACTTCAAAATTAGCCTTTAAGGCACTACCCAAATTAAATTGCAGTATATAAAACATCATAGCGCCAATCAGAGTTATCACGCACACCTTAACCATATGCGCCCAAGGAAATGGATGGCGTTGCTTTTCATTTGCGCTTGTTTTAACGGTTTGCGGTTTTTTTACTTCCCAGGTGAAAAAGATAACCCCTAAAACTAAAATCAAACTCAAAGAATATAAAACAAAAGGACCGCGCCAACCGAAGCTACCCAATGCACCCGCTATTGGAAAGAGACACATGGCAGAAAAAGAAGCCGTAGCAGCTTGGCTGCCTAGCCATTTATCACGTTGATCATGTTCAAAATAATCACCAATTAAGGTCGTTGATGCCACCATGATTATGGCTTCGCACAACCCCACTCCAATACGACTAATGTAGATCGCCACAAAGTCATTTAAAATTAGCGGCGCCATGCCACAAAATGCATAGAAAATCATTGCCCAGATAAGAATGCGCCTACGACCAAATTTGTCAGCAATATAACCTGCAGGAGTCGCAAATATCGCGATACATAATGCAGGTACTGACAATAAACTTAGTACCCAATAATTGGCATTAGGAATATGTTTAAATTGTTCCATTAACGCCGGGACAATAGGTGCTAATAGCACCGAGCCCATTACAGAAAGTACCACAGGTAAAATCAGTGCGAGACCTTGCAGGTTACCTGCTTTTTTTGTTTGAACACTCATGTATCTTTAAACTCTTTTTAAGAAAAAACGAATTGTTATTCGCGTTATTTTTTGCTTGAAGTGCTCGGTGCGTAATTTGTTTGTGTACTCAATTAACCAATACGACATGACAAAACTCCGAGATTATTTAGAATTACGAGTGAAAGACTAACTTGCCCTCACACAATTGACTAATTTGTAATGCAAATGTAAACAATTTGTTTGCTCTATAGTTTTAAACGTAAATATTTAAATACTGAGCAAATACACACTGCATTAGGTCGTCCCCTCTAACAGAGTGATACGACCGTTGAAAAAACAGCCAATATAATTAACAAATTAACCAGTCAACAATAAAGCTTTGGCCACTAAAGTAGACAAGTCATCATCATGGCAAAAACCTGCTTTTTCAGCTGCTGGAGTCAGCAAAGGAGGTTGTTGACCAAACAACACTTCTAGTTCAACTTCAGCTTTCCATGAAATTAACTGCTTAGAAGCACCACACTGAGACACAATTTCATCTAGTAATTCTGACATAGAAATCCTCAAAGCCGGCAATGTTACTACTCTGGATTTGGGCATGTTGCTGCTGTCGAGTGTTGCGCCCTTGGCTAAATTAGCCGCACATTGCTGTACCGACATCAGCCACATAGTGGCTTGTTCTGATACTGGCGAAATAAAAGCCTCACCCGCAGCGAGTAAATGAAATGCATTACTTAAAAAGGCAGATTTTAGACCGTTTTTGGTCAAAGGACGAGCAACAATGCCGGGCAAACGCACTGTGACAGCATCGAGTGTACCCCTGCGACTAGCATCCGCTAAGGCTAATTCAGTCATGGCCTTGTGGGCTCCATAGGTCATGGCGGGTAAGATTAAGCAATTATCATCAACAATGGCTGGCATGGGAGCACCTAGCACAGCAATAGTGCTAGTAAAAACAATACGTGGGCAGTTTCCTTGCGCCGCAGCCCGCTCAAACAAGTCCAAAGTCGCGTCAAGATTCACTTCTTTAGATAAGTCAGGATCCTGTTCCGCTGCACCGCCGGGTAATGATGCCAAGTGAAATATCACATCAAATACCGTTGAAAATACTTGATCTAGGATGCTTGTATCTTGAAGTTGACCAGCAATTTTTGTTACCCGTTGATTCTCTGCTAACCAATCATCAGTGAACATATTGTCGAGCAGAGTAAGCTGCCAATCTGTGGTATTTAGCAGTAATTCGCATAAGTGTCGTCCAACAAATCCACCCGCTCCCGTAATCATTACATTTTTCATAAATTCTCCAATTTATTGAAATTTAAAGATGAACATAGCTTGTTATAACGCTTTTATTTTTTAAGCGTTTAGTTGCCCATAAAAACCCGCGTTTAGTGCATTAACTCATCAAAAACACCAATAAGGTTAACCATAAGTTAACAACTATCCATAAAACAAATTATCAATATTTGTTTCATAAATAGTTGATTTAATTGAATATTTATATTGACAGTAAATATTCTAGCATGCAATATTTTCTTGCATAGCTATGCAAAAAAACATTTAGCTAACTAGTTGTTAAAAACTTAAACATCACTAACTGATGAAAAATAAAGTCCAATTAAGGGTCTTTATGCGGCATCAGCTTACTGAACTTAAAAGGTAAAAAATGAAATTAGCCACACTTAAAAATGGTTCAAAAGATGGCAGCCTACACATTGTTTCGAGAGATCTTTGTTTTGCCGTGAGTGCTAACGATATTGCACCCACCCTGCAATATGCATTGGAAAACTGGCACCAAGTTGAAGGCCCCCTTACTGATCGTTTTGAGGCCCTGCAAAAAGGTAGTTTGGTAGATGCTTTTGCATTTGATCATAACCAAGCCTTGGCTCCATTACCTCGTGCTTGGCAATGGTTGGATGGCTCTGCCTTTGATTGCCATGGTGAGTTAATGGATAAAGTCTTTGGTATGAAACCTATGGATAGACAAGGTCGTCCATTGATGTACCAAGGGGTCTCAAATAAATTTTATGCGCCTACAGAAGCGGCGTTATTTACTACCGAAGATGAATTTATCGACTTCGAAGGCGAATTTGGGGTGATTGTTGATGAAACACCTATGGGGATTGGCGCAGTAGACGCAGCTCAGCACATCAGACTAGTGGTGCAAATCAATGATTGGTCCCTGCGTAAATTGGCGCCAATTGAAATGAAAACCGGTTTTGGCTGGGTACAAGCCAAACCCCCATGTGCTATGGCCCCTGTCGCGGTCACACCCGATGAGTTAGGTGAAAACTGGCGTAACAGCCGTGTTGCATTAGATCTCCAAGTAAAATGGAACGACAAACAATTTGGCGCCGCCAATGGTGAGCCCATGTCTTGTGGATTTAATGAACTAGTGGAACATGCCGCACATAGTCGTACTTTAGTTGCCGGCACGGTTATCGGCTCTGGCACAGTGTCAAATGCTAACTACCGCGAAATTGGATCCTCTTGTATTGCCGAGCGCCGCGGGATTGAGTTGATGGATGAAGGCGAAGCAAAAACCGGTTTTATGAAATTCGGTGACACTGTGCACATGGAAGTTTTTGATCCAAGCGGACAATCCGTTTTTGGGGCCATCAAGCAAGAAGTCATTAAGGCCAAATAAGGACTCACCATGATTTATGAAGTTGCCGACATAGAGATTAAACCGGGACACCAAGCTGCCTTTGAAGGCGCAGTGGCCAAGGCCAGTGCTTATTTTCAACAGGCTAAAGGCTGCCGTAGCTTTGCTTTAGACAAGGTCATCGAAAATGACCTTAACTACCAACTCGTGGTTGGCTGGGACAGCGTTGACGACCATATGAATAGATTTCGTGCCTCCGATGGTTTTGCTAAATGGCGCGAACTGGCCAGCCCGCATTTTTCAGGTGCTCCCAAGGTTTGTCATGTAAACAGAGTTATTTGTGGTTTTGGCGATGAGTGAAAACAGCAAGCAAGTTGCCGCGGCTAGTGACGTCGCCAAACTTGCCGGAGTTTCACAGTCAGCGGTATCTCGTACCTTCACCACAGGTGCCAGTGTTTCTTTTAAAACACGCACTAAAGTGATGGCAGCTGCCCAGCAATTAGGTTATCGACCTAATCTACTGGCGCGTAGTTTACTCAAGGGGAAATCGAACATTGTTGGTGTGGTATTGGGCAATTTAGAAAACCCCTTTTTTGCACAAATGTTAGACGCATTATCAAGCAGTCTATCGGCCATGGGTCAACGCCTGTTGGTCTTTACCACCACAGCTAATGCTGAGGCAGATGCACAAATTGGAGAAATGCTCGATTACCGAGTTGACGCCTTAATTTTAATGTCTACTACCTTGTCCTCATCACTGGCAAAACAATGCCAAGGTGCGGGCATACCCGTCATTTTCCTAAATCGAACCGGTCAGTTTCCCGATTGTTGGGCGGTTACCGGTGAAAATGAGCGCGGGGCGCAATTAATAGGTCAGCATTTAATTGAGTGTGGCTATCAACATATTGCTTTTATGGCAGGGTTTGTTGACTCATCCACAAGTTCCCAAAGAGAAAATGCTTTTAGCCAATTTTTACAGAGTCATGGACGACCAGCGCCGCTTCGAGAAGTGGGCCACTTTAGTCGCAATGGTGCAATGGCAGCAGCAAGGCGCATATTGTCTTTGCCCAAAGCCCCTGACGCTATTTTTTGTGCCAATGATCATATGGCATTGGCTTGTTTGGACGTCGCAAAATTTGAATTTGACCTCAAGCCAGGTAAAGACATCGGCATTGTTGGTTTTGACGACGTGCCTGCCGCGACTTGGCCTAGTTTCGAACTTACGACTTTTACTCAGCCGGTGTCGCTTATGGCGACAAAAGCCGCTGAACTCATCGTTAATCCAACTTTGATGGCCAGCAAAGCACAACATCTCATTGTGCCAGGAGAACTAATTATCCGCAGCAGTACGTCTGCTAATTTACATACACAACATACACAATTTACAGCTTAGGAGAATATTATGGCGGTTTGGTTAAAACGCGGTGCAACAGCAGAAGTGAAAGCAGATGCAGATCGTAAAGTGAGAGATATTGTTGAAGCTACCTTAGCTGATATCGATCAACGGGGAGATGCCGCAGTACGGGATTTATCCATAAAGTTTGATGGCTGGGATCGAGAAGACTATCGACTGAGTGATCGTGAGATCCAAGCCTGTATTGACACTTTGTCGAAACAAGACTTAAAAGACATAGAATTTGCCCAAACTCAGGTCAAAAATTTTGCACAAATTCAACGCAAATCTATTCAAGATGTTGAAGTTGAAACTCTACCTGGGGTGATTTTGGGACATAAAAATGTGCCGGTTAATGCGGCAGGTTGTTATGTACCTGGTGGTAAATATCCACTATTGGCCTCTGCCCACATGTCGGTTATTACCGCCAAAGTGGCTGGCGTAAAACGCGTGATAACGTGCGCACCGCCCTTTAACGGCAAACCAGCACCGGCGATCGTTGCGGCACAAGCTTTGGCCGGGGCCGATGCAATCTATGCTCTAGGAGGAATTCAAGCTGTAGGTGCAATGGCCTTGGGTACGCAGACCATTGATCCTATCGATATTCTTGTTGGTCCTGGTAATGCTTTTGTGGCAGAAGCAAAACGTCAGCTGTTTGGACGTGTTGGCATTGATTTATTTGCAGGTCCCACTGAAACACTGATTATTGCAGATGAATCTGTGGATGGTGAAATATGTGCAACAGACATACTAGGTCAAGTGGAACATGGTCCAGACAGCCCTGGTATTTTGTTAACTAATTCTGAAAAATTGGCCCGTGAAACTATGGTAGAAATCGAACGTTTGTTGGGTGTTTTGCCTACTGCCGATATCGCACGCAAAGCTTGGGAAACCTACGGCGAAGTGATTGTGGCCGAAAGCTATGAAGAAATGGTGAAAATCGCGGATGAACTGGCTTTTGAACATGTGCAAGTGATGACCAGTGATCCCGATTATTTCCTTAATAACATGACTAATTATGGTGCCCTGTTCCTTGGACCTCGTACCAATGTCTCTTTTGGCGATAAAGTCATCGGTACCAATCACACCTTACCCACCAAAAAATCAGCCCGTTTCACCGGTGGTTTATGGGTCGGCAAATTTCTTAAAACCTGTACTTATCAAAAGGTTGTTACCGATGAAGCGTCTGCCTTAGTTGGTGAGTACTGCTCGCGTTTGTGCGGACTTGAAGGATTTGCTGGGCATGGTGAACAAGCCAATATTCGTGTACGTCGTTATGGTCATCGTGATGTGCCCTATGCAAGTTGTGTAGTTCCCTCTGATAAAACCCGAGCGTGAGCAAGATTGTGAGTGATTTAAGCTTACCCAAACTGCCAAGTATGCGCCTTGATGGGCGTAATGCGTTGGTAACTGGCGCTGGCAGAGGCATAGGTTTAGCGATGGCCGCAGGCTTAGCTGAAATGGGCGCAAAAGTGACCTTAGTGGCGCGCAGCCAACTTGAAATAAATACCGTCGCCGCAGCCATTATTGCGGCTGGCGGACAAGCTGAGGCCGTTGTTTTAGATGTCAGTGATCTGCAACAAGTTAATAATTTTTTTAGTGAACATGACGCATTTAATATATTAATCAACAATGCCGGTACCAATCGTCCTAAAGCCATGATGGATGTTAGCGAAGAAGATTATGACGCGGTGTTGGATCTTAATGTAAAAAGTGCGTTTTTTGTGGCGCAAGCTTGCGTGAAAAAAATGGTCGCTTCACAAATCAAAGGCTCACTTATCCACATAGGTTCACAAATGGGTCATGTTGGGGGTGTGAATCGCTCACTATATTGCGCGTCAAAATGGGCATTAGAGGGCATGAACAAAAGTATGGCACTGGATCTTGCCAGCTATGGCATTCGTTCTAACACCATTGCGCCTACTTTCATCGAAACGCCGCTAACCAAACCGTTTTTTGCAGACCCAGCGTTTCTACAATCAGTATTAAACAAGATTAAACTAGGCCGTTTAGGTCAGGTCCAGGATTTGATGGGGGCAGCTGTATATCTAGCCTCTGATGCCTCGTCACTGGTAACTGGTACAAGTTTAGTTGTAGATGGCGGCTGGACCGCTGAATAGGAGAAAATTATGTTCGAACCTTTTAAAGATAATTATATTTGGAATTTGCAAGTCAATTTAGCCCTAGTGTGTGGGGGTAATCACGGAGAAGTGGATGTTGCGTGCCGGCCTATTATTGAAGCGGCAGCTGCAGGGGGTGATGCAGGCACGGCAAAATTATTTGATAGCTGGATCGCCGTAGCGGATCAAGTCTGTAAAAACGCTGAAGCAGATGAAGCTGAGGGCTATTTACTCTCAGCAGGGACAAAATATGGTCGCGCTTTTGGCTATTATTTGTCTGCAGAACGTATGCAGTCCCGTGACTATGCGCCCCGTTGGGCTGCTTATGACAAGGGCTTAGCCTTATATAAAAAATACGTGGAATGCAGTGGTCTACATGTAGACTTTATCGATATCCCCTATGAAGGTAGTAGCTACCCAGCCATTTTTGTGCATGACGGCAGCGGTGAGCCTCGCCCAGCATTGGTGTCTTGCAATGGCTTAGATTCAATGAAAGAACAAGTCATGATGGCTGGGCATGGAATAGAAAACCTGCGCCGTGGCATAAACACCTTGTTAATTGATCAACCTGGTACTGGTGAAGCATTACGTAAACGAGGTTTACCCGCTGTTTATGATACCGAACGCTGGGCCACACCTGCTTGGGAATATCTGGCATCAAGGTCTGATGTTATTGCTAATAAGATTGGCATGTTTGGCCTGTCTCTTGGCGGTTATTACGCGCCGCGGGCTGCTGCCAATGAACCTCGTTTTGCTTTATGTGCGGTGATGGGCGCTAACCACGTTTGGGGCGAACGACAAAAACAACGTCTGGAAAAAGACGGTGAAAATCCGGTTCCACACTACTGGGATCACGTCATGTGGGTATGGGGTAAAGACAACATGGAAGACTTTATGGCCTATATGCCTAATGTCACCCTTGACGGCCAAATCGAAAAGCTGAAGATGCCGTTTTTGGTCACACACGGTGCGGGAGATCGACAAATTCCTCTGCATAATGCCCATCGTAGTTACGATCAGGCAGTGAATAGCAGCAAACGACACTTACGCATTTTTGACGAAGCTGACTTTGAAATTGAACATTGCGGCGCAGATAACGGCACAGTAATGCGCGATTATATTGCTGACTGGTGTGCACAAACATTTGCTGAGATCGAATAACTATGCAACTCCCAACTCCAGAATTCACTTTTCATCATGGTGGTGTCAGTGTACCGAATTTAGATGAAGCCATCCGCTGGTATGCTGAGGTTTTGGGGTTTGAGTTGGAGCGGCGTTTTCATATAAACGCCGCTAATGCGGATGTGGCGATGGTTAAACGGGGCGCACTGCGTTTCGAAATATTTGCAGTGCATGGCGCTTTACCTTTACCAGATGACCGACGATATCCACCCAGCGATATTAAAACTCATGGTAATAAACATGTGGCTTTTCGGGTAAATGACCTCGAGGAGTTTTTACGGGCAGTGCAAAGCAAAGGCGCTGATATTGCCTTTGTGGTGCGTGAAAAGTTTGGCAAAGGCTGCTTTTTACGAGACTGCGCCGGTAACTTGATTGAGTTTGTGGAAGAAAACAACTGATCTTCGCACCGCTCTATTATTCATTTGTCACAACAAAGCGTGGCCTATCACAAACTAAAAACAACCTCACAGTAAGCAGAAAAAATTCATGTCAGACTTTAGACAACAAGCATTAAACTACCATTCTCACCCTACCCCAGGAAAAATCAGTGTTGCTTTGACCACCGCAGCTGAAACGGCTAATGATTTAGCATTAGCTTACAGTCCAGGCGTTGCCGAGCCAGTAAGAGAAATAGCCTTAGATCCCGAAACCGTTTACCACTATACCGCTAAGGGTAATACCGTTGCCGTAATTACCAATGGTACAGCCATTTTAGGTTTAGGAAATTTAGGGCCGCTGGCCTCTAAACCGGTTATGGAAGGCAAAGCTTTATTATTCAAACGATTTGCGAATATTGATTCCTTTGATATCGAGGTAAACCATAGTACCAGCAAAGAATTTATTGATACGGTCGCGAATATTGCGGATACCTTTGGTGGCATTAATCTTGAAGATATTAAAGCTCCCGAATGTTTCGAAATAGAAAGAGAACTCATCAAACGCTGCAATGTCCCGGTCTTTCATGATGATCAGCACGGTACCGCCATTGTCACCGCGGCTGCCATGCTGAATGCCTTAGAAATTCAAGGCAAGCAATTAAAGGAGTGCACTATAGTGTGTCTTGGCGCAGGGGCGGCAGCCATTGCGTGCATGCAGTTATTGATTAAGTGTGGAGCGCAACGAGAACATATATATATGTTAGATCGACAGGGAATTATTCACACTAAAAGACAAGATCTAAACGAATATAAAATGTTGTTTGCCAACAATACTGACAAAAGGACACTGCAAGACGCAATGGTAGGGGCAGACGTATTTGTGGGCGTATCTGGCGCCAATTTATTGTCCGTAGAGACACTACAACTCATGGCCCCTAAACCTGTGGTATTTGCCTGTTCAAACCCGGATCCAGAAATCAAACCAGAAACCGCCCTAGCGGCTCGAGCAGACCTTATCATGGCAACGGGACGTTCCGATTACCCAAATCAGGTAAATAATGTTTTATGTTTTCCCTTTATTTTCCGTGGCGCACTAGATGTCAGAGCCAGCACTATCAATGATGAGATGAAAATGGCAGCGGTTGAGGCGATTCGCTCCATAACCAAACAGCCAGTGCCAGACTATGTGCTTGAAGCGTCGGGTATGACTGAACTCGCTTTTGGTAAAGAATATATTATACCCAAACCGATGGACGCTCGCTTATTTGACGTGGTGTCTAAAGCGGTATCTGAGGCTGCCATTAAATCCGGAGTTGCACGTATTTAATCACCATCTCCCTTTATTTGCCCGCTAAGTATTTGAGCATAGCGGGCTCACCCTCTCCCTTTCATCTGTCAAGCAGATGTTAAAAATTTGTATAACAAATTTGTTAAGCCCCTACTTGCAAATTAAACTGGGTTCATAAATTTAGTGCCTTAGTTGAGAAAAAATAATGAATATAGTGGGTTTAGATAGCTTAGTTTTTGGTGTAGATGATATCCCTCAATGTTGTCAGTATTTGACAGACTACGGTCTGATTCCATATAACGTTGATGAAACTGGAGGCCAATTCAAAGGCGTAGACGGAAGTTCAGTCGTGATCAAAGCACGAGGTGACGCCAGCCTACCGCTAGCATTACCCACTGGCAGCATGCTGCGTAAAACAATCTATGGCGTAGCTGACACCCATAGTTTAGAACAAATCAAAGTAGAAATGAGCAAAGACCGAGAAGTATTAGTCTTAGATGATGGCTCACTAGAGGTCACCGACCCTAATGGTTTTGTTTTGGGATTTCAACTAACGGTTTGTCAGCCACTTACCCTAGCTGCCGAAAAAATTAACGCCCCAGGTGACGCCCAAAGAGCAGTCAATTGTATAGGCTCAATCATTGAGCCAACCATTATCCCCCGTAGCCTGTCCCACGTGGTGTACTTTGTGCCTGATCAAGCCCTGACCGAAGCCTTTTACCTGCGTTTGGGCTTTGTCACTGTTGACCGTTTTAACAATCTGGGACCCTTTATGCGACCCGCTGGCACCTTAGAGCACCACTGCCTATTTTTCATTGAAACGCCGCCGCACATGTTGGGGATTGAACATTTTACTTTTCATGTAGGCGGGCCCACCGAGTTAATGCAAATTGGTCGACAATTTGTGCAGAAAGGTTATGAGTCCTTTTGGGGACCAGGCCGACACATCTTTGGTTCCAATTGGTTTTGGTATTTTAATAGTCCTTTAGGAGCTCATGTAGAATATGACGCCGACATGGATTTACATGATGAAAATTGGACTCCTAGAGCCTGCGACGCAACAGAAGACTCCTCACAACTATTTAATTTCACTTTGGTAGATAACTGGCAGCCAGGTGGTGGCCCTCATTGAAGCAGTGAAAACAATTCTAGGTTTTATCGATGATATAGAACTTGGGTGTTCTCGAGGTTTTGATCCGCTAGGGCTCGGTCGTCACAGCATTTTTGTGGTACGTACAGGTAAAAATAGTTTCTATGCCTATCAAAACTCCTGCCCCCATAGCGGTTATGGACAAGCCTCAATGGCTTGGAAAAAACACCAGTTTTTAAGTGGTAATGGTGAATATATTCAGTGCGGCTCCCATGGCGCATTGTTTGAAATAGCCACCGGGCAATGTATTAGCGGTCCGTGCATTGGTGAGTCTTTAGCACCAGTTAAAGTGCAGTGTGACAACGACGGTCAGCTATTTATGGAATTAACAAACGAGCGAGATTTATGACTCAGTCTATACAAAAAGTATTAATAATTGGTGGCGGATTTTCAGGAATGTCAGCCGCCATTCTGCTACAACGTCAAGGACTGGATGTCACAGTTTTAGAAATTGATAAAAACTGGCGCACTGATGGTGCAGGTATCACAATCAGCGGCCCTTCATTGCGGGCCATCGAAAAAATTGGCTTATTAGACGAGTTTAAAGAGCATGGTGCAATTACCATAAACGTGGATATGTGCACAGCTGAAGGGAATTTTATCAAACAAATTGCCACTCCCCCGGTACCTCATTCTAGCGTCGTCGGGGGCGGTGGGATCATGCGACCCGTGCTGGCTAAATTGTTAGCGAAACATACCCGTGCTGCCGGAGTGAACGTGATCCTTGGACATACCTTTAGCGCCATTGACGAAAGTAACGATAAAGTCAGCGTGACCATGACCAACGGTGTCACTGAAGACTACGATATTGTTGTGGCAGCAGATGGTCTTTGCTCGAAAGTAAGAGAAACCATTTTCCCCGAAGCGCCCCAACCCCAATATACCGGTCAGGGTGTGTGGCGTGCAGTTGTACCCCGGTTTGACTTAGAGCGGGCATCATTGTTTTTTGGGCCAAGTGGTAAAATGGGCTTTACCCCTGTTTCAGAAACAGAAATGTATTTGAATTATACCGAGTTGCGTCCAAACAAAGATCGCATAGCTAAAGAAGATGAACTGGATTATTTATTAAATTTATTGCGTTGTTTTACTGCACCTATCACCGAAAAAGTCAAAGCAACACTTAACCCACAAAGCCAGATATTGTATAGACCGCTGGAAGGAATGATTTTGCCACGTCCTTGGTACAAAGGTCGAATATTGCTGATTGGTGATGCTGTGCATGCCACTACTCCACATCTAGCTTCAGGTGCAGGCATGGGTCTGGAAGATGCAGTAGTACTCAGTGAAGAATTAACAACGGGTGGTCACTTCAACGCTATTTTCGAACGTTTCCAAAATCGTCGTTGGGAGCGTTGCCGTATGATTGTCGCCAACTCACTTCGCTTAGGTGAAATCGAAATGAGTGGTGGAGCAAAAGAAGAACACGTACAAATTATGGCCTTGTCAATGGCCAGTTTACTCGCACCTTTTTAAGCTGTTTTGTGCGACGTCACCACAGCTTAACCTAACGACCGGTTAGGCTAAGTCAAGAATGTGCGGTTGATAGAGGGACTTTCCCGCTCCTTTTTAGACAAATGTGTCCTACTCCTCATCTTGATTTGAAATTTACAATCAAAGGAAAACAAGCATGAGTTCAGCAAATAATTCCCTACCCCAGCTGTTTGACTTAACGAGCAAGACGGCATTGTTGACTGGCGCTACAGCAGGCATGGGTTTAGCCATGGCCAAAGCCTTAGGACAAGCTGGTGCCAAGTTGGTAATTTGCGGCAATGAGGCCAATGAAACCACAGCCGCGGTCACAGAGATGAAAAACTTAGATATCGAAGTCTATGGGTTTACCTACGATGTGGGTGATAAATTACAGGTAAAGCAACTCCATAATGATACGCTTGCAAAACTAGGAAAATAGACATTTTAGTTTGCAACGCCGGCGTCGCTCCCCCGCATTCTTCACTAACAGAGATAACTGATGACGTATGGGAACGTACACATCGCATAAATCTACAAAGTCCACATTGGCTAAGTACGCTGGTTATCCCGGCTATGGCCGAAAGGGGTGACGGCGCAGTAATTTTCACCGCCAGTTTATCCAGTATACGGGGTAATAAAAGCCTTGGGCTTTATGGCTTAACAAAAGCAGGCGTGGCCCAACTGGCTAGAAATTTAGCGGTGGAATGGGGGCCTAGAAACGTACGTGTGAATGCTATTTCTCCCGGTGTTATTCGTACCCGCTTTGCTAGTCCGTTATTAGATAATGCCGACGTTTTAAAAAAACGTACCAATTTAACACCTTTACGCCGTGTAGGAGAACCCAATGAAGTCGCAGGAGCGGTCTTGATGTTAGCTTCAAAAGCGGGGGGGTTTATTACGGGTCAAAATATTATTATTGATGGTGGTACCACTATTAGTGATGGAAATTAAATGCATCGATTTCTCAATTTCGTTTTCCATAACCTAAAATTATTTGTGTGTTTATAAATGTGTTTGGCTTCTAAATAGTTGAGGTAAGTTGATGTTGACCTTGTTTCATAATGATATGTCGGTTTGCGCGCAAAAAGTGCGTATGGTGCTAGAACAAAAAGACCTGCCGTGGAAAAGTGAGCATTTAAACTTACGAAAAGGTGAGCAATTTACATCTATATTCCTTAAAATAAGTCCTAAGGCCTTAGTACCTGTGTTAGTTGATGGTAAGCAAGTCATTAATGAATCGAATGCTATTATTCAATATATTGAAGAGCAGTATCCTAGTAATCCTCTCATGCCTCCAGATCCCTTTGAACGCGCACTTGTTCGTAAGTGGCTCATTCAAATTGATGCTAATCTACATGTCGATGTCGCCACGATAAGTGTGGCCATTGCATTTCGCGAGCAAATGATAGCAGCCAATGAGACACCTGAAAAACTGCAAGCATTTTATGCAAAAATACCTGATCCTCGCCGTGCTGCTTTAATAAAAGGAATGATAGAAGAAGGACTTTATTTTGCCGGAATACGACCCGCAGTTTTAGCCTACGATGCCCTGCTGAAAGAGATGAATCGTACCCTGGAAAATAATGAATGGTTGGTAGGCCAGACCATAACGCTTGCCGATTTCGCTTACGCACCGTACATAACTCGCTTAGCGCATCTTAATTTAACTAAGTGGTGGAATGGCCTGCCACACTTGGCCCGATGGTTGGATAAAATAACGGAAACAAAAGGTTATCAGCAAGGTTTGCTGGAATGGAACAACTCAGATTACCTTTCATCAATGTCAGAAAAAGGGCAGGATGCGTGGCAACATATAGCAGGAATAATTGAAAAGTAATAACCAGAATTTAAAGTGTTTTTTGTAAGATTTGCAGCCCCTGAAATGAGCGATGTCATGCTTTAATATATTTCCGAACAACATAACAAAATCTAGCTGTGCGATTATATTTTTAGGATTGAGAACTACATTCTTCCCACAAACGTTTTATTTGAGAATTTATAGTTTCATCTAACCCGTGGATTATGCCAAAAAACAGTCCTTCGCTGCTCTTCATCATCCTCAAGTACTAGCTTCATACTGATAAATCAATGACAATGACCACATTACTCATTCTCGTCTACAAAACCGCGAAAGAATCAGTTTTTGCCAATCAAATACATTATCCATCACAGCTATACCTGATATCGGACTAATCGATTTTAATTCCTCACAAATATATTACATGCTGTTAACACTATAACAATGGGTCGCAAATAAGTTGCAGGCACACCTTGGAGACACACATGAAACTAAACCGATTAACCGTAGCCGTAGCTACTGCCTTAATTGTTCCTTCGATTAGTGTATTTGGTCAAACAGTTGATGATACCGCCTTAGATAATAAAACAATTGAACAAATTACCGTTACCGCTCAATACAAAGAGCAGACCCTCTTAGAAACGGGTCTGGCAATTGATGCCCTTGATAGTAATACCATTTCCCAAGCTGGGATAACTAAAGCTGAAGATTTGACACGATTGGTCCCTGCCCTAAGTATTACCAATGGTGGCGGCACTTCCAGTCAAATTTATATGCGAGGCGTTGGTAATAAGGCAAACAGTAACTATTTAGACCCTGCCATTGTTTTAACGTACGACGGTGTTGCATTAGCACGCGGTTCAGCCAATGCCATTGGTGCATTTTATGATATCGAGCGGGTAGAAGTACTTAAAGGTCCACAAGGCACTTTGTACGGTAAAAATGCCACAGGTGGTGTCCTAAATATTGTAACCGTTAAACCAAAACTAGGTGAAACTTCTGGCTTTGTTAACGCTACTTTGGGTAATTACAATACTCAAAACATCAGTGGCGCAGTTAACTTACCTGTTGGTGAAGACAGTGCTTTTCGTTTATCGGCCAGTAAAACCAACCACGATGGTTACAATAACGATGGCAGTAACAATGACGACAAAACCAACTTCCGTTTACAGTTTTTGTCAGAAATTTCGGATAAATTCAAAGTAAGAATTGCGGCGGACTCCACTGAAATTGGTGGAGTGGCTTCGTCAGGAACACCTATTGGTAACTACAGCCCTAGTTATGATTTTATTCCCAGTGGTTTACCCAATAATGAAGGCTCTACGACGGAATTAGCGAACGACTACCGAAATACGGTATTATCCGCGCCGGGTTTTGGCTTCCTAAATTCTTTTACAGATGATCAATTTATTGATGCTACCTTACGGGGTATTAACGCCGAATTAACTTATATTGGTGAAGCAGCCACAGTAACCTTTATACCTGCCTATCGGAAATCTGAGCAGAGCTCAAAATTCGTAGGTCCAGGATTTAACTTCGGTTGGTTTCAAACCGAAGAAGAGCAAACCTCTTTTGAATTGCGGATGACGGGTAGTTTGGGATCTTCATTTGACTACATCGCCGGTATTTTTGCCATAGACGAAGATGTAAAAGGCAATAACACCTTTAATCAAGAGTTTGTTTTACCATTACAGGACTACACACAGACCGCTGAATCACGTGCCATTTTTGGTGAAGGTACCTGGTACGTTACAGATGAGTTTAGATTAATTACTGGTCTACGCTTTACCAAAGATAAAAAAACAATTGACGGTCAAATAGAAAATTACATTGTTTTTTGTGGTGGATTACCCCCGGCATTAATTACGCCACCAGGGTCATTTGCACACGGTTGTGCAACACCTGGAAATTTGCCTCACTTTCCAACCTTGGACACGCCAGAGCAGGCCGACCAATGGCTTGTGGATAACGGATGGGCCAGTAATTTCATTCCTATTCCTCCAGGATTTTTGATCCCTTTGGATAACGGTATAGGTCAAATATTACATACTGTGACACCTAATAAATCAAGCTACAGTGACTCTGAACCTACCTTTAAAATTTCTTCAGAATGGGATGTGGCAGATGATTCAATGTTATACCTAAGTTACACCTCAGGTTATCGTTCTGGCGGCTTACAACCGAGTTCTGGATTGCAATATGAATCTGAATTTCTTGATGCTATTACCTTTGGTTCAAACAACTTATTTCTTGATGGTGCGCTGCAGTTTAAAGCAGAGGTATTTTATTGGGACTATCAAGATCAGCAAATTACTTACTTTAATGTGAATGAACATAATGTATTGGAAAACACCACAGACAATGTGGGTGCAGCCACCAATAAAGGTTTTGATATTGACCTTATATGGAAACTTACGGATAACACCACTATCGATGGGAAAGTCCAGTACTTGAAAGCATCCTATGACGATTTAAAATTCACGACTTCTCCGCCCCGCGACAATATTAATTGTCCATCAGAAGTGACAGGTGCCTTAGATGATGGTACGCCGGTAATTGATTTTGATTGCTCAGGAAATCAGTCTATATTTGCACCTGAGTTAACACTTAAATTAGGCATCGATCATATCATTCCAATGGGTTCATTTAATGTTGTCTTATCATTGGACACAACCTGGGTGGATGATCAAGTAACGGGGTTCACGAATCGTGTTTATGAGGTGATTGGAGCACATTCCAGAACAAACGCTTATTTGACTGTAGAGGATGCCGATAATCGTTGGTCTGCACGGTTATATGCGCGCAATTTAGAAGATAAAAACCGATTGACGTCTACTCAGGACCCTGTAATTGGTGTTGCACAGGCCTCTTATGGGGAAGATATGACTTATGGTTTGTCTGTTAATTATAACTTTTAAAACACCGTAAAAAGTACAAAGCCTTCCACTTCAATCTATGGGAGGCTTTTCCAATTTCATTGGAAAAATTCAGATTCATGAGCATTTGCCGTTAACTTTTGATTGTAATCACATGGAAAAATTATTTCGACTAATTGCTTATGTCTGACACTAGCGTTTCAGTGCTTCATTGGAGCGCAGAGAAACGTAGTGTTAAGAACCCAGTAAAAAGGCCAATTCATTTGAATTGGCCTTTTTACTATACGAAATCAATAATTATTGGTTAAATTTAAAACAAATGTCCACCATCACAATTTATATTTTGCCCAGTAATAAAATTGCATTGCTCAGACGTTAGGTAGAGTAAGGCGTTACATAAATCTTCAGGTACTGAAGTGCGTTTGATGATTTGTTTGTTTTTTACCGCTTCAAACAATTCAGCAGGTAAGTTTTTTTCAGATTCAGCTGTTTTGGTTAAACCTGGCGATAAACCATTAACCATAATGCCGTGATTACTTAGTTCTGATGCCAAGGCTCTGATCAAACCAATACCCGCCATTTTGGTAGTGACGTAGGATAAAAAGCCCGGCATCGGGCTGCCAACCGAACTAGAGGTTATTTGTACTATGCGGCCATAGCCATTTTTGATCATGCTAGGGCTGATGGTTTGCGCCAATAAAAGTGAGGCTTCGACATTGATTGCTTCAAATTTACGAAATTGCTCGATAGTTATGTCTTGGAGAGAGATTAACGGCATGTACGCTGCATTGTTTACCAAAATATCGCAGCGACCAAATATTTTTAATACGTTACTGGCAAAGCTCACCACTTGTTGACCATCAGATAAATCACATATCTCGCTATATGCTTTTTGCCCTTGTGCTTCAACAGCCTTAACAAGGTCGTCAGCAGGCGCAATATCTGCAATGGCTATATCGCATCCGGCAGCCGCTAACTTTGCGGCAAAGTGGCGGCCTAAACCACCGGCAGCCCCTGTGATAATGGCTACCCGCCCAGTATGGGTTTGTAATGGTTGTGTCATTTTTGCTCCTTTAAAATAGTTCTGAATAACATAGTCATCTCTTTATTTGAAGGTGTTTAGCCTTCACCGGCGAGTTCATCATATTGCTGTGAGATGGCGATAATTCTTGATAAATGTATTGCTGCTCAATGCCTGATTTCAGGCTTTCGCAGAAGATTGCTATTAAAAAACAGAAACCGTGCGACTCTCTAATTTGGTTTAGTAGAAAGTTTGTCGGTTTGTATTGAGTAACAGATATTGATTACCGTCAGGGTTTACCAAGTCTTTGCTCCTGCATCAACTGCAAAGTCTGCACCTGTCACATATGAAGATTCGTCGGAAGCTAAATAAACGGCACACCATGCAATATCTTCTGGTTGCCCTAAGCGTTTAAGCATGTTTTTAGCCATCACATTGTCTATTAAGCCAGGTTGTTCTAGCACAGGTTTGGTAGCTCCCGTGACTATCATGCCAGGTGCTATGGTATTGGCTCGTAAACCAAAGGGGCCTCCTTCCATGGCTAACTGTCTGGTCATGGCCAACACCCCACCTTTGCCGGCGCAATGGGCTAAAGCGGGTGAACCTTGCAGCGCGACATAAGCATTGGCTGAAGCAAAATTGATGATGGAACTCGCGCCACTTTGTTTTAAATGTGGCCAAGTTGCTTTGCATACTAAAAACACACTGTCTAACTCGGCGCGCAGAGTGAGTTGCCAGTCAGCATAACTTAAATCTTCTATCCAATTAAATACGGCGGTAGCCGCCGCATTAACCAAAATATGCAAATTTTTATGTTGACTAATTAACCTAATGAGCATGCTGTTCACATCTGCTTCATTTAATAAATCGACGGGTCCCATGACATGTATTTTAAGACCTTCTTTTTCAGCCTCTTGTTGGGTTTGCAGTAGTGATTCTTGATTTATATCAGTTGCTATCACTGTCGCGCCTTGCCGCGCAAACATTAAGGCACAACCTTTACCTATACCACTTCCAGCACCAGTTACCAAGGCAACTTTACCGACAAGGCGTTCGCCTTTTTGCTGATTGAACTTTAATTTTTTTTGCATGTTGTTTTCCAACGCACCCGATTTGATTCACTAAAAATAATATGTAAATCGAAGAGCTTCACATACTTTTAACAATAGTGAGAGTGCGCGAGAGGAAAGCAAAATAGTTTATTCAAATGAAGGTTATCTTTAAGAACTATTATGCTATTTACAACAATGGAACTGTATTGATAATAAATTCTTTCATCCACATGGTACCGGGATCGTGGTCGCGATATTGATGCCATTGCAACCCCCAATTCATGGTAGGAAGCTCTAGGGGAACAGGAACAACTTTAAGAGGTAAATATTCGGCCCATTTTGTCGCTAAGCGACGATGCATCACCGCAATTCTATTCGTTCCTACTATGACCTGAGGAATAGACGTAAAAGAAGGGGTTATCACTTCCACGTTGGTTTTAATATTTCTTTCCTCAAGTATGGTATCTATGATACTGGGCTGCAGCTGCGTACCAAACTTTGTTGTCACGTGACCAAGACTTAAAAATTTTTCCAGTGAAAAATTGTCTTCTAGTGCTGTATTATTTATATCACCCACACAGACATAGTCCTCTGCAAATAAATGGCAGCTTGGATGGTTACTAGAAAGTGCGAATTCCGGCAGTAGCAGAAAATCTATTTTTCCTTTTTCCAACGCTTCTTGTGGAGCATCGTAAAGCTGCGTAAATTCAAATTTCACTTTGGGCGCCACGACAAAGGCCCGTTGCAATAACTTGGGTACAAAAATAGCATTGGTATAATCGGAGAGCATGAAATTGAAGTTGCGATCAGAGTGCATAGGTTCAAATTCAGGTCGTTTTTCAACTGTGGCCTGAATTTGCAATAAAATATTGTTAACCGGAATGGCCAAACTCTCCCCTAAGGGGGTCAACACCATTTTAGACCCAATTCGCACCAAGATATCATCGCCAAAATACTCCCGTAAACGGGATAGAGCACCACTGGTGGCGGGTTGACTAAGATGAATCAACTTAGATGCCTTAGTGACACTTTTTTCAGTCAATAAAGCATCAAGAACGACCAATAAGTTGAGATCTAATCTATTTAAATGCATAAGTTATTTATGTTCCCTTATTTGAAGATCCAATAAGTAACTTTTGTTAATGATTAGTACAAATTTCTTATGTAAGCAATGTATGAATTTTGCACCCATTGTAAATTTTGACATGAAAAACATCCCATAAAACATTGAATATATTATAAAAACGTTACCATTTAGCAAATTACCTGCGCCTTATCAATTTTATGGAAGCGTAAATTGTATAAACGAATACTATTGCTCGTTGACAAATTAATGAGCTAAATATTGGGTGTTTTGAATTCAAATTATAGAAGGAATACCACAGTATGATTATGTAAAGTCATGTCGTTTTTTAATATCCTTATCCATTAAGCCTATGCGAGCTAGCCGCCTGGATAGCTCGGCATCTTAGTCTTTTTTAAATAGCATACCTATGATTGAGGCTACCTTTTTCGGTGTCATCGCTAACTTCATCGCGCGTCTTAAATCGCCTGGGCCTAAACGCGCAACCAACGGCATAGTGCCAAAGGTTTTACCTTTAATGACGATTTCGTCTGCATTGGTGTCAATGGTACTTACCTGCATCAGTTCGTCATCGTTTTCATCAAATAAACGCATGGCTCCGTCTTTTGGGGCTTTACTGCGGGATTTCTGTCTAATAACTTGCTTTCCTTCGCCAGTTTGGAAAATAGCGTCAAAATCCATGCCCATATCTTCAAATATATTCATGGCTGCCGCACGGCCAGCTCCCACCACACCACCGGCTGGCGGCATTGAAGGACCCACCACGTAGAGACCAGCAATCCCCGGAACACGATATTGACCTAAATCAGGTGTTGGGCGGTGGCCGACACTTTGATAAAAATAGGGGGCAATGCCGTGTACATCGCCGCGAACCATGGAATTCGGTGAGTTGCGTTCGACATCGAGTGGGGAATAAAATTTGTGAGCAATAATATTATCACTGGTCAAGTTAGACACAAATTTTGACTGTTGTTGACGACGACGTTCACCGTATTCTTCTTTATATTCGTCCCAACGTGAGGTACCACCTTCAAATAGTTCGTAGGGGGCGAAACCAGTGCTATGCCACATCCCCGCACCCGCAGGTACTCTACTTGGGTCTGTTTTAGATTCGTCGTTACCTGCCGAAAACATTTTATCGATTAGTTCACCCCGTTTCAGTGCATCAAAATCACGCTGCATTTCGGCCATAGATTCATGCTGGCACAAGGTCAACATAATGGCTTTTTCGACATCTTTTTCTGGGGTATAAAATTCGATGGGTTTGTGCAAGTCATAATGGGATACAAACAAACTAAATGCCGCTAAAGTAACGCGTTCCGCACGTTGCAATACTGGCTCAGGCACACCGTCTACAAACTGACGGATTTTGTGTGGGTGCATAGAGCCAATAACCGCATCTTTGGCCATGATTTTTTCACCGTCATCTAACTCAACACCAACGGCTTTGCCACCTGATACAATTATACGTTTAATTTCTGCGTTATAGCGGATCTCACCACCGGTGTCTTCAATGGCTTTTACCATGGATTCAGATAATTTACCTGAACCTCCCCAAGGTTGGGACACGCCATAGGTGTGCATAAGAGAAGTAAACATTACTGTGCCCATGCCTGTACCCAGCTCATCTGGCAGTTGTAAGTTTTCTGACACTGCCCGGGCAATGTGCATTTTGACTTTATCGTGTTCAAACCAATGATTAATGATATCCATACTGCTGCGCTGCATAAAATCAAGCATAACGCGGCCTTCGTCGCTGCTGTCAAGCATGGCCATGAGTTGCCCAAGTGGCGGTTGCGGTTTGTACATGCCCGGCATGATCATCGGCAGCATGGTTTGACCCAGTTTTACAAATTTACGGTATGACTCCGCATCTTTATTTGAAAATTTAGCAATGCCTTCGCAGGTTTTATCAAGATCTTGATAAGTCATCAGTACCGATTGGTCAGCAAAAATAGTGGCGTGAGGCACGTCTGAATATTTGTACTTCATACCATATTTGCTAAATAAATTGAGCTCGTCATTGGTTATCATTGGGTTTGCTTGGATCATAATATGCACACTCGAATGCAAATCATGATGATAACCTGGGGTCAATATTTGCTGGGTAGCAACACCGCCACCGGCATAACCTTGGCGTTCGAGTAATAAAACCTTCTTGCCCGCTTTAGCCAAGTAAGAGCATGTTGTAAGCGAGTTGTGTCCCGCGCCCATCGCGATAAAGTCGTAATCAGCCATAGTGGTGTCCTGGGTTCTTATAATTAAGGATGTAGTTCAGGCAAAGCTTGCCCGTTAACCACTGCAGCAGTCGCTTCTGTTAACACAAAAACTATACGGCATGTTTCTGTTTCACTAGGATTACGCCACAAATGAATTGTGCCACGCTGCACAACAATATCACTTGGACCCAATAAGGTCTTTACACCGTCATCGAGCTCTAACTCTAACTGCCCGCTTAATACAATGCCGTAGTCTAAACTATTGGTGCGATGCATGGGTGATTCACCACCTGGCAACATATCAACAACTCGAATAACCGAGCCGCCTTGCAGTGTTAAACCCGCTTCACGTAAACGGCCATCAGTTTCATCGTTGTTATCGACAGGGAGATCTGGAGCCGTCCAAATTAAGGCAAACTCCGCATCACCCGATGGTATTTCATTGGTGCTAAAACGTTGATCGTCTTTAAACACAGATTGACCCGATTCATTGTGGCCAGTTACCACTCTTCGAACGTCACTTAATCTTCCCATTAACTTCTCGCTTTCACATTTTTAACATAAAAAATAATTTATTGATTTTAAGGCGTTTGTGCTGTGGTACAAATCAGTTGTGCAGATACGGGATATCAGCAATTTGAATGACACTTACTGGGAACTTTTTAATCAACAATTTCCAATAAATATAAAAATAATTTAGGTTTCTAAAAGTCTCATTTTTCTTGTAGGGAATACCCGCATATTCAGTGGCCAATACATCCTCTATTCTTGTTATCCCTGCCCCACCATCTCTCAGTAGAAAGCGAATTTTGACACTTCGTAACATCAATTAATTGTATGTTATTGGCTTTCGCTGGCGATAAGTGAAACGCTAAAACCTCGGGCATGATGCTCAGTTATTGAAAGATCCTACTCAACGCAAAAAAGGGGTTTGAATTAACTAGATTTGTATCTATTAGGTGTGGTCCAAAGTAAAATCAAAGCGATTACTGAACACAAAGCTTGTGTCAGAACAATAGATAAAATACTTTCTGGAAGCAATGTTGATGCCGCTGAAATCAATCCTGCGAGTGAGAATTGTACTGCCCCCTTCAAGGCTGCCGCAGTGCCAGTATTAGTGCTGAAATACTCCATATAGCAAGCTTGAATGTTAGGAGAAATGGCCCCCATAAAACCAATGGTTAAAACCACCGCAGCCATAAAAAACCAAAGCTGTGGATACAGTAAGGTGACTAATAGTACCAGTAACAGAGCGCAGGTTTGTAAACCTAAACTCCATCTAAGGATCACCTCAGGAGCAAAGTGATTGAGTAACTTACGATTAGCAATATTCATCAATAACATCAAAACAACATTAGATGAAAAGAGTATTGAAAATAGCAGCGGCGAAACCCCAAAATGTTGTTGATATATAAAAGACGCATGGGTGATAAATAACATTAATACTGAAAATGTAAGGGAGCCTATAAACATTAATCGCATTGCCGAATGGTTAGACATCACCTGTTTATAACGTTTCCACACACTCACCCTTTCCTGTTGAAGTACCTTTCCTTCATTTCTAAACACAAAGGTTTTCAATAAAAGGATCACTGATAAAGCGTAGATCCCAAGAAAGATGAAAATATAGTGCCAATCAATAAAAGTCGGTATTGAGGCGCCAATGTTCGGCGCAAGTGCTGGTGTATATTCCGGCCTGAACTGAACACCCGTACTGGTTTTAATTGAACATCTATTCTGGTTTTATTTGAACACTGATTCTGGATTGAAACTGAACGCTTTGGCGTGATTTCCGGAATGTGCGTTCAATATAAACCGGCCGCCTTTCTCGCATTAATTTTCAACCTGCTAACCTGTCCCATTTTGAATGGGGATGGGTATGCCGAAGAAGAGAATTACCATGCGTAAATTAAGAGATTTACTGCGCTTGAGGCTGCATGCCCAACTCAGTATGAGGCACATTCGAGATAGCCTGAGGATCAGCCTTGGGACAATCCAGAGCATCGATAAAAAAGTACAAGAGTTAACGCTGGATTGGTCGGCGATCGAGCAACTTGATGATCAAGCATTAGCACGGTGCTTTTACCCCCAAGCAGATGTGCGTAAGTCCCCTCGATTTGAAGTACCCAATTGGGCTGAAGTGCATCAGGAACTGAAAGGCAAAGGGGTCACTAAGCACTTGCTGTGGGAAGAATACGCACAGCAGTATCCTAACCGTTGCTACAGTTATTCCCAATTCTGTGACCGTTATCTGGATTGGCTCAAGAAACAGCGGCGCTCCATGCGTCAAATCCACAAGGCCGGTGATAAGTTGTTTGTGGACTACGCGGGTCAGACTGTGCCGATTGTCAGTGGCAGCACAGGGGAGGTGCGCACCGCGCAGATATTCGTAGCGGTGATGGGGCATCCAACTATAACTTCGCCGAGGCGACGTACAGCCAAAGCCTGCCCGATTGGCTGGGCAGTCATGCCAGAGCCTTTACCTTCCTGGGCGGCGTGCCCCAGATGGTGGTACCGGATAATTTAAAAAGTGGCGTGACCAAGGCCTGTCGCTACGACCCAGATGTGAATCCCGCTTATCAGCAACTGGCCGCCCATTATGGGGTGGCAATTGTGCCCGCCAGACCCTATAAGCCAAAAGATAAAGCCAAAGCTGAGGTGGGTGTGCAGATCATCGAGCGTTGGACATTAGCGCGTCTTCGTCACCATACCTTCTTCTCACTGGCCGAGCTGAACACGTGCATCAAGGCACTGCTGGTTGAGGTCAACAACAAGCCCTTTAAACAGCTTAAGGGCAACCGCCAGGCGTGGTTTGAATCTATCGATAGACCGGTGCTCAATCCGCTACCTAAACACCCTTATCAGTACACCGACATCAAGCAGGTCAAAGTGAATATCGATTACCACGTCCAATATGATGAGCACTTGTACTCGGTGCCACATCATCTGGTCGGCGAGCGGATTGAGCTGCATGCCAAAGTCAATGTGATTGAACTGCTGTTCCATAACAATCTTGTCGCCAGTCATGCAAGGCAGCACCGTACCGGCATGAGCACCACGCCCAGTCACATGCCCACTAAACATGAGAAGCACCACCAGTGGTCAGCTGGCAGACTGATGAACTGGGCCAAGGATATCGGGGATGACGTACCCATCTGGGTCAAAACACAACTGCAAAAAAAGCAACACGAGGAGCAAGCCTATCGGGTCTGCCTGGGTTTACTCAATCTGTCTCGCCAGTATCCACCCAATAGACTCAATAAGGCCTGCGGCATTGCCAACAATCACAGTCTGTATCGCCTCAAACACATCAAAGATATCCTCAGCAGCAACCAGGACAAGCTGCATCCCGACACCCAGGAACAACCCTCACTACTGCCCCAATTTCACGAGAACATCCGTGGCCCAAAAAGCTTCCACTAACAGGACAACAGCATGATCAATCAAACCTTAACCCAACTTCGCCAGCTCAAACTCAATGGCATGGCACAGGCCCTTGCGATGCAAACTGAACAGCCTGGTCACTACGACAATCTCAGCTTCGAAGAACGCATTGGGCTGCTAACCGATAGCGAGCAACATGAGCGTGAACAACGCAAACAACAGCGCCTGCTCAAGGCCGCCAAACTGAAAATTCACGCCAATGCACGGGACATAGACTACGCCCAACCCAGAGGCTTAAACCAATCCATGATGGCAACTCTGCTGCAATGTGACTGGATCAACAAACATCAAAACCTGTTACTCACCGGCCCCTGCGGCAGCGGCAAAACCTATCTGGCCTGCGCACTGGCACACACCGCCTGCACCAAAAGCTACAGCGCAAAATACTACCGACTATCCAGACTCATGTTAGAACTCACTCAAGCCAAGGCCGACGGTACCTACAGGAAGGCCCTGCAACAGCTTGCCAAACTCGACGTGCTAATTATGGGTGACTGGGGCTTGGAGCCATTAAACGCAGCGCAAAGAAACGATCTGATGGAGATCATGGATGACAGAAATGGCAGTTCATCCACCGTCATCATCAGCCAACTACCCACCGATCAATGGTATCAATCCATCGGCGATAACACCCTGGCTGATGCCATTCTGGACAGGCTGATGCACAACGCCCACAGGATCAATCTAAAAGGAGAATCCATGCGAAAATTACAGTCTGAGTTGACTCAAACTGAACACTTAGGGTAAAAAGGAGCTCACTGATGCGAGGGGCACAACAGGTGTTCAAATAAAACCGGAATCAGTGTTCAATCCTGCCGGAATACGCACCACATACGCTTTCAGATAAAAATGACGCTTCAGTTATAACTAAAACGCGTTCGATTCCATTGGCAATCATATATGTCCTTATCAATATTTTAAATTATACCCGTAGGTATCAATCGAATTTCAGTGCCATCTAGGCTTTATTTATAGCGCCGCAACGAATAACCCTTGGTGCTGGGGGATCCCCTCATAGAATAGGCCTCCCTTCTTTGTGAACCCAGCCAATATATTGTCCAATAGCCCACCTTATTTGAGCTTCACTTATCTTGTAATCCGAGGCCCTTTTTCTGACCTCTCTGCCTAATCTTATAATTGATAACACGCGCCGATGACGAGTGGTATTGGCTTGAAATGCGCGCTCCCAATGTTGCTGCTGAGCGATGAGGCCGAGTAGTCTTAACAACCATTCAGCAAGCATCGCAATCAGTAGTAATATATCGAATCTTTTGATGCAGCGACTATTGCTGTGGCGTAGTCCCATTCCATATTGTGGACTTTTAATATCGCGGAAGGTTTCCTCTATTTGCATCCGTCTGGCGTACAAAGTGACAAGCTGTTTAGAATTGAATTTAACGTGTTCCGGCAAGTTCGTAGCGAGTAACCACGGCTCTTTGCTACCTGCAATATAGCTCTGCTGAGCGGTATGATTTCGGCCTGCTTTTGAAGAGCGTTTATCCTCTCGATGTTTGGCCTTTGCTTTGTACAAATGCAGATGTGCATGAAGCGGACTTTTGCGACCCAACTCACCGCAGCCTAGGTATTTAGCGCGAGCATTTGCGCTGGGGTAAAACGACTTATTGCTTCGCCAAAGCGCTTGCCCATCACGCTTAAATCCCACATCGCCACGCACGCGGCCCAACCAGAACCATCCGTGCTTTTCTACTTCACGAAACCAAGGGTTACGATAGCCAGCGTCGGTCACAATTAACGGACAACAACCTGGCGGTAAGATACTCGCCAACTCGCGTAAAAAGGGGTTATGACTGACAGGTGAGTTGTATCACCAAAGGAAAATACGCGCTCATAAAGCGTAACAGAACGCCCTTGCACGCTGACCGATGCACGTAAGGTTAAGTGGCGGCGCTTCTCCCGTACATCAGACCAATCCACAAGTACAACGGGCATGGGGTTCGCACCGCAGAGCAACCGAGCGTGCCAGCGATAAATGTCCATTCGTTCGTTGTGCAATTGCCGATTACCGAGCAGCCTGTCGATGCGTTTTATGTTGTGTTTTGGCGCAACAGAGCCTGTAATGTTGCGGCCTAATTCGGTTAGCGACAGTTGTTGTCCATCCAGTAAAGATTGTGTGGCAACCATAAGAAAGGAAAGACGTTTTGCATGTAGATTGGGGCATTGCTTTTTAAGCAAATCGTGTAAGATATGAATATCACGCATGGTGTTGTTATCTGGTTAGTTTTTGGCGAAATTTATTAGATCAAATAGCACCATGCGTGTCTATATTATTGTTTCCGCTTAATATTATGAGGGGATTCGTTAGCCCTTGGTGTTGCGGCACAACTTTTCCCATATTTGGGTTATAACCTGATGCTTGGTGGTCGTCTAATGGAATGGTAATTTTGATATTGCCTTTATCACTGAACACGATAAAACCCTTGTTAAAGGGTTTATCTATGTATGTTGGATGCACTCGATCGTCGAACGAGTCTAATCGTTCGTTATGGTGAGCGACCTGCCAGGGATTAATATGTGATGCAATTAAAAATAGAATACAGACCTTATGAAGCTCAATAAGATCATGTGTTTGCTCAGAGTTAATAAGACTAGATTTATTGATGAAGTGCTGCACCGTCATTTTACGCATGCTCTCGGTTGGATAAGCGAAACCATAAGCAATGGCGACTTTTAATTGAGGTGAATTCCATTCCTAACGTCTCTTCCCTGTGCGCGACTTCATATTGTGCTGACATTCATATCAAGGTGCAGAATATTTCGCTTTTTTTTCTACTTTACTCTTGATAAATGCGATGCGTAACGCATAAGTATCCATTTTGCAACAAAATTCAATTGATTGCACTCAAGCAGGGCGAAATGGCATTTCCATAGCATTTTCATCCGATTTAAGTAATGTATGCGATATAAAATAGCGATTTCACTGTCTCTAATAAGAAACATGCACATTATGGAAATTATAAATTATGGGAAAGGTGGTAAGGTATTTAAAACGCTTGTTAAATGCCTAGGGATGGAGTTACACCTAGGTAAATTAATGCTTTCATCGCGTAGTTACGCGAGTCAGTATCATTCATGCCATTCGCAATACTGGAATCAGGATAACCACACAGTTTAGGTAATAAATAAAAACTACGATGCACCTTTGACCCTAGAGTCAAAGTCACATTAATAATCATTAATGTCTATTTCATAAAAAAGCGTGAGCAAATACTGAAAAAAGTTAAACCTTATGATTTCAGAGGTGCTATCTGGATTGCCCTACAGACACGATTTACTGTGAACAATAATTGCGGCAAATTTTGATCCGGAAATTGCGACATTTGAACGGTTAATACTAAGCAAAAGTCTGTTCATCTGACGGACTCATTGGCAATGCTATCGTTGTACCTCGATAAACTGTCTGAAAATCATGGTGAAAATCTCTTTGCTTGGCGACTTAAGAATACCACCAACAGGGAGTTGTTCGTCTATCCCCAGTTAACCATGAGTGGTACTCATATTACCTGAGTTCCGGCTTATAACATTGGGGTAAAATTAGATTTTGTCCCAATTTATTTTACGTAGAAATGCTCTACTTTATGAGGCGACTAATTTTTATTCTGACACTTTTAATAATTCACCGATGTCGCATTTCAAATATACACATAACTTTTCTAACACATCAAAATCCACCCTGATAGCGGTCTCCTGATACAGACGTGTAATAGTCCCTCTGTTAATTCCAGTATCTCGTGAAACATCTGAAATCTTCAATTTTTGCTCACCCATAATGCGAGACAAATTGCATTTTATCATCTTCTATAGACCATATTACCCTCCTAAAGCCAATTAAGACTTGATAGAGAGCTCACATTAGCTTATATTGACCTCCTGCAGGTTATTTAAACCTCCTAGAAACCAACCTTGAGCAGGAAGATTAACATGACACAAGTCTACGTAACAACAGAAGAGCTATCGAATTTGATCAAATATGACTGTCGCACCATTCGTGAACGCTTGAAAGACTCGGTCTTATTTGAAGGGGTCCATTACATTAGGCCATTCGGTGGACGCAAGATTTTATACGACTGGGAAGCAATAAAACGAGACATGTGCAAGTTTTCGGCGAACGCCATGGGAATTCCCATGGCAAATGGTGGGGTGTCGCATGGGTAATGTAAATGTGCGTAAAGGGAGCCAAAAGCTCTATCTGGACTTCCGTTTCAGAAACCAGCGTTGCCGAGAGCAAACCGAACTGAACGATACACCTGGCAATCGTAAAAGGTTGGAATTGATGATGGATCGTGTCAAGGCTGAAATCTTGCTGGGCCAGTTTGATTACGCCAAGACTTTTCCTAGCAGTAAAATGTTAACGAAACTGAATTCTCAGGATAAGGCTTTAAACTCCGCAGCGGGTTTGCCACCTGAATTTGAGGAATTTACTGAAATCTGGTTTTTTGAAATGCAGGCTAGTTGGCGAAGAAGTTATGAGAAAACTATTCGGATGATCCTTGATCATCGCCTCATTCCTGAATTTGGTAAAAAAGCGGTCGACCGCATCACTAAAGCTGATCTACTCCAATTTCGCGCCCATCTCGCCAAAGTCGTGCGCAAAAATGGAAAGCATTTATCTGCAACTTATATCAATCGACATATGAAAATTATGCGAATGATTTTGAATGAAGCAGCCGACCGATACGAGTTTACAACACCTTATATGGGCATTAAACCGCTAAAGGTTCCTAAATCCGATATTGAGCCTTTTACGCCTCACGAAATTAAGCTCATTCTGAATACTGTTAGACCTGATTTTAAAGATTATTTTATGGTCAGATTTTTTACAGGAATGCGAACCGGGGAAATCGATGGATTAAAGTGGCGTTATATTGATTTCGAAAATCGACTGATTTTAATCAGAGAAACCATAGTGGATGGTCATGTTGAATATACCAAAACAGACGGTAGTCAACGAGATATTCAAATGAACCAACAAGTATTTGATGCTCTCCAAAACATACGAAAAATTACTTTCAACAACGAGTACGTATTCTGTTCAAAAACGGGAAGCCCTTTGCGCCATGATCTTGTGACGAAACGAGTTTGGCATCCTCTATTAAAGCACCTAGGTTTGAGAAAGCGTCGACCCTATGAAACTCGACATTCAGCGGCAACACTCTGGTTAGCAAGCGGTGAAAACCCCGAGTGGATCGCCCGACAAATGGGTCACGTCAATACAGAGATGCTGTTTCGTATTTATTCGCGCTTTGTTCCGAACCTAACTCGAACAGATGGCAGTGCAATTGAACGCATGCTGACAAATGTCATGGCTGAACCGAATAGCGAGGAGAAAGATAATGCGTAATTCTATCCAACCATCATTGCTGAATTCAAATCGGTTCAAACGCTTTAAGGGCAGATATTTTCTTGTCGGTTGTTTATTAAAACAAACTCAACATGGTAAACCTTATTGGGAAATGCGTTTATCTGATAGCGCAACAGCGGTAAAAATTTATTGCTTCGATAAAGGTCACTTCTTTTCGTCATTTAAGGCTAATTCCCTTGTTTATGTTGAGGTGTGTGTCAAAACGCATCTCGGCAAACCCTATTTACGGTGTGTTTATATCGAGGCTGTTACTCAGGAACCGCTGATTAATAACCTCGACATCAGAGCTATTCCCTCTGCGCTGTGTCCCTATCCAGATTTATTAAAGGATACCATTAATTTGTTTGATTCGATCGATAACGGGAACCTAAAGAAGTTTGTATCACAAACGCTTTTACAAACCGATATTGCGGATCGCTTTATTAATTGCCCATCAAAGATCGGAAGCAAACAGAGCGTGGAAAATTGCCTACTGTCGAAAACCTTGCAAGTTGCAGATAGCCTTTTGAAAGACAAAAGCGTGAACATTGAATATCAGGATATCGTTATTGCATTTGCCTTCGTTCATGAGATTGGAAAAGTTAAAAAAGTCACTTCCGATGGTACCTTGTCGGCAATTGCCTATAGAGCTGATCTGGACGACCTTACTGTAGAAATTTGCTCTTTACCGCTATTACAACTGTCTAAAAAATCAGAGGCTTTGAGCTATCAAATGCGCTACTTGCTGACAGTCGGATTTACCAACAAAAACGGCAGCTTCTGTGAAGATAAATTTCATTCGTGCCTGCAACACCTCACAGAATGTGTAGGGCATCATTCGCCTAAATTACTCCACCATCATTTGCATGCAGTTGGTCAAATAAAGTTATAGCGACAACCTAGCAAAGCAAACAAATTAATTTAACTAAAGAAATTAAAGGAATTCTATTATGGCCCGTCATCCTGACGTTCAAGAAAAAGATATCATCCAAGCTGGACGTGAACTCGAAGACATTGGAAAGAAACCGAACCCAGGCGCAATTAGAGCACAACTTGGATACCACGGTGGGCTTATGCGCATTAAGTATATTTGGGAGGCATTTGTAAAAAAAAGAGAGCAAAAGTTTTTACCTGAGCAAAGCTCAGAGCTCAGCTTTGAAGCCCTGCCGGACGAATATGCCGGTAATGCGTCTCTGCTTATGGAAAGGGTTTCCTGTGCAATCGAGCAGTTAACAATCGAGGCCTATTTAAAAGGCCAGCAGATGTTCGAAAAGCGCCTTAAAACTTTGGAGCAATCCCAGCTCGAAAAGCTCTCGTTTTATGTGGAAAGCGAAGCTTCAGCAGACCAATGCATTACTAGGTTAGAAACTGAGTTGGATGAATCACAAAGTGAATTGCTGCTACTTGCAGACCAAAATGCCACGCTCCTGATTGAAAATTCAGAGCTTAGGGGTCGACTTTCTGTTTATGAAGGAAAGTTTTCTCAAATATCCCATCAACAATAACGCCATCACTCACCTTTTTATTAGTGTCAGGCATTGTATTGACCAACTCAGATTTAGGGGAAGATCAAACGGCAAAATAAAATCCTGATGATAGTCTAAATTGTGGCTAAAAGTTTGTACTTAATCGACCATTTTTGTTGGGATAAATTTGTCAGTTTGAATCCACAGTAGCCGTCCATAATCACATGCATCAGGAAGTGCTAAGACTGATGAGGATGCGATGGCCTTAACCGTTAAGTTCATTTTTGACAACTAACGTTCCTTGAGTACTGCTACGCTCAATTTGTACCGTCGTACCAGCATTAAAATGGATAGGATCCTTTTCCATTCCATCTGAAAATATCACTCCGTTTTCGGCCATCTGAGAGGTAAGTTTGAAGGTCATTCCATTAGTGATTTTTCCGAAAACTAAATTGGTTTGGGTCACTAACGAGGGAAATGGCTCCCGTACCGAGTAGTACAAGTCTGCGCTGTCCCATGCAAATCCATTACTAAGTTGTTTGTGCAAAGGGCGCTGCGCAATACCACTTGCGCCAGCGAGGATACTTTTAAACCAGCCTGTTGAACCTAGACCTGTAGAAACAATAACCCCGCTTGAACTCTGCTGTTCAGTTGCCTCACCCACACATATTTTGTAGCGGGCTGACGTATGAGTTTTGGGACCGATAAAGACGTCATTCACCGCCAGCATAGAGTCACCAAGGTTGGTGGTTACCTGCGCCATGGAAATGCGTTTCACTGACATCCGAGATCGCAGCACATTATTCAACGCTTCCAACGTATCTGATACACAAAATGGCAGCAATACCCCGTCATACAAGTCGGGAATGGGGTTAATGGCGATTAAAGGCTGACCTTTAAGGTATTTGAGTGTATTGGCGACTAAACCATCCTGGCCAAGCACAACGATAATGTCGTCATTGGCAAATAGATAGGTGGAAAGCATACTTCTCTCCAGTAACTGCACTCGCCCCAACTCCTTTAAGTGGGTTAACACCGTTTTTTGTGCTTCGACATACAATGCATCTTCCGCAACATAATTGTCAAAACGTTCACCCAGATGCTCAATGTAAAACTTAGCCTGACCCAGTGTGCAGTACTTTTCCTTTAGCTCCTGCAACCTGGTTTTGCGGGTGATGAGAATGAGCTTACGTTCCTGTAACATCGCGATAATCCTCTACTGATTAATAAGTGACTGCAATAGATCGGGTGATAAGTTGAGATTCCCTACTTTGTTATCACCTTTAGTCAGGTTTTCAATCGCCTGAGCAATCAATTGTTCAGGTGCCATTCCACTCATGCTCATCACTTTGAGTCTGTCAGTGTCTACTTGAGCGTAAGCCTCCATCTTAACCCTAATTTTGTACGCTTCGGCATCTGCTCGGGCTCGCTCATTGGCTACATTGAGCTCGACTAAGCCTTTAAGTTGGCCTTCGTCTTCAATCTGCGCAGTGATTCTTTCCTGATTAATTTGAAAACGTTGTTGCATCTGCTCACGCTCGGCTTCCAATGTTGCTTTTTCTAAATCCTGTTGTTTTTTCTGAATGGCTTTTTCCGTTTCCAGCTCTGATTCCTTTACGTTTTTTTCCTGCTCTATGCTGGCCAATCGGCGCGCATAGACAGCATTGTCAGCTTCTCTGAGAAGACTTTCTCTCACTTCAGCTTCAAGGGCTTTACCGGTTTCCGGATTGGGAACAATAGCCGTTAGTGCGACATCGTTTATCTCAATACCCAAAGACGTCAGTGCGTCGACATTATCCAAATCCTTTTTTAATTCATCAGTGAGCACCATGGCGCAGGTTAACGCTTCGCGAAGCTGACGTCTCTCAATCTGATTGCGAACCGAAACCTGGACGCTACGTAATACTCTTTCTTCGATTTTATCCGGATCATCAGACAAATAATTTCCGTTGGGTTGAATAGTGAAATTAAGTTGTTTGGCGGCATCACCCGGGCTGGTTATACGATAGGTAACCTGACCTTGTATTGAAATTTCCTGATAGTCCTGGGTTTGCATTCGAAAAACAAAGGGCAGCTCTTTACTATTAACCGGCACCGCAACCAACGAAGAGCTGGGCGAATAATAGAAAAAACTGGTGCCCAATCCTTCTCTGACAATTGCCCCATTCTTGTATTGCATCAGGTGGGTTGATGGATCTGCTTTAATATATTTTAAACCGAACATAAATTCCGCCTTTAATATTAGTGTCCCTGCGACACACCTATATTAATGTCTTACAGACACTAGATTGTCAAGTTAAAAAATATCTTAATTAATAATCGATAGTCCATGTCTAATTGTAAGGATAATAAAAATAATATATGATGTCACAATGACATTAAATGGTTTGTGCTATGCAAAATTACGACATAACTCAATTTAAGAATCCACTCTTCACCGTTGACAGCGTGTTGTTTACAGTTGTAGAAAACACACTAAAAGTCCTTATGGTAAAACGGGCCAACGACCCTTACGCAAGACGATGGGGATTGCCTGGCGGTTTTGTCGATGTAGACAAAGACGACGATACAGATATGACCGCCCGAAGAAAGCTTGCCGAAAAAACGGGGTTATCTCCTCGCTATCTTGAACAACTGCAGGTTTTTTCTGGCATTAATCGCGATCCCAGAGGCTTTAGTGTGACCTCGGCTTATTCCGCTTTGGTTGCGCATCAATCTGTTGAAACACATATTGAGACCGTAGAGCAGGCGAAGTGGATAAGTTTGAATGAACTTAGTTCTCTGCCTGTAGCGTTTGACCATAAGCACATCATTGACATTGCACATAAGCGTTTACAACAAAAAGCCCTATATTCAATGGTGCCTGTATATTGCTGTCCGGAACAATTTACCGTGGGTCAGCTAAAGAATGTAATAGAGACCATAATAGAGAAAAGCATACAGCGCAAAAGCCTCATGAGACGCATAGAGTCATCTGATATGTTTGAGCTTGTGGATGAAAAAGTTCATTCCGGCGGCCGGTCAGCGCAGTTATATAAAACCAAAAAGGACGTCAGCATGACGCACTTTGAACGTAACTTGAGTGTGTGAATATGCATAAACCTCTAGTAGTCTATATTGATATGGACGATGTTTTGTGCGATTACACAAATGCACACAATAACAAATTGGCAACCAATCCAGATATCACTTTTCCACAAAGTCAGTATGGCTTCTTCGCATCACTAAAACCCATCGAAGGGGCAATAAAAAGCGTTAAAATGCTTATCAATGATGAACGATTTGCGCCCTACATATTGACCGCACCCTCTTATATGAATCCACTTTGTTACACTGAAAAAAGAGTGTGGGTTGAAACCTATTTTGGCTTGGATTTCACCCAAAAGCTGATAATTAGCCCAAATAAATCATTACTCAAGGGCCATGTGCTGATCGATGATAATTTGCTTGGAAAAGGTCAAGAGGGATTTGAAGGCAAACTTTTTCAGTTTGGATCACCTGAGTACAAAAATTGGCAAATAGTGATGAAACGGCTTTTTGAATTGGTTGTTTAGCAGATATCAAACGAGCTAGATCTTGTTATATCTGTCGTCATCCCACAACTTCAAAAATGTTAGATAATGATGCTGATTTGCTTCATGTTCAGGAAATGTTTGGTCACGCTGATATTTGAACAACGCAAATATACACCCATGTATCTCGCTCCAAGTTGGCTGAGGTTTATGGTACATCTCATCCGTCTGCTTTGAGTGATGACAGTATCTTTAAGCCCACTCAGGGATAATTCGTTGTATTACCCTTTTTTTGTAATGATAGTTTGTAATGGACTACCATAATACTTACTAATAAATAATCAAAATTCACGCTTATCCAATCAATATAATCACATTTCATGCCCTGTAATTGTTTTCACGCAATTGATTTAAATTTTCAGTCATAATATAGTTTGTAATCCTTATTCACGAAATCATAATTTTTATAATCATTTTTCATGGGTGATAATCGTTTTTCATGGTAAATCATCATTTGTAGGTTGGTAATATGGTATTAGCTAAACGCGCAAAGTTTTTTGATGAAGAAGTCTATCCAGAACTCGAGGCAGAGTTGGTTGGATATGCTTGGCTCATCAATGAATTCCAACTAAGAGTTCCTGCTCCTAATGCTATATGCGCCATTGTTCCAGCTATAAACGCTAAACGAAGCAAAGGAAGGTGGTTAATATGGGGAAGCCGTTATCAGCCTGAAGCCCATTGGTTTGCACAATTAACATTTGCGTTGAAATACGAAGGTATTGATTTAGCAATTATGAGGAGCTTATTTGGTGTTTTGGCAATAGAAGACATTAGCGCTTCAATTGAAGGTGAAATAACAGGCGCCTATAGTCGTCGAATTTGGTTTTTCTATGAATGGCTTACTGCTCAAGTACTGCCTATTGGAGATGTTACTACGGGTAATTATGTTGACGCGTTAAATGAAGAACTACAATTTGGATGCGCCAAAACCAGAGTTTCACGCCAACGAATTAATAATAACTTACCGGGTGTTAATGGATTTTGTCCTTTAATTAAAAAAACAGAGAAGCTTGTTCAGTATATTGAGGAAAAATTAGACAAAAAAGCGGCAAAAAATATAGGGGCTGTTCACAGTGATTTACTTGCAAGAGCCGCTGCTTTTTTACTGCTTTCAGACTCTAAGGCTTCATATACCATTGAAGGAGAAACGCCTCCTCATAATCGTATAGAGCGATGGGGGAAAATTATCGGTCAAGCAGGCAAGCAACCATTAACCGTTGAAGAGATAGAGCGTTTACAAGAAGTAGTAATTCCGGATAGTCGATTTATCGTGCCGGGAATTCGTTGCGTTGGCGGTTTTGTAGGTGAGCATGACCGTGTGACCAACATACCCATACCTCAGCACATATCTGCAAAGCCAGAAGATCTAAATGAACTGCTCGCTGCTTATCTAAGTGCTTATGAAAAAATGAAAGGTTCAGGATTAGATCCTGTTTTAGCTGCTGCAATCATTGCCTTTTCGTTCGTGATTATTCATCCGTTAGAAGATGGTAATGGACGAATTCATCGCTATTTAATTCATCATGTATTAGCTGAAAGTGGTTTTACGCCTAAAGGCGTGATCTTTCCGATTTCAGCGGTAATTTTAGAAAGAATAAAAGACTACAAAGCCGTGTTAGAGCAGTTTACACAGCCTCGTTTAAAGTATGTTGAATGGCATCCAACTGAAGACAACAATGTTCATGTAACAAACGAAACGGCTGACTTGTATCGATATGGTGATATGACGTGCCAAGTGGAGTTTTTGTTTGAGTGTGTAAAAGATACAGTAGACACCGTTCTCCCTGAGGAAGTTCTTTATCTTGAAAGATACGATGAGATTTGGAACTATGTAAATAATCGATTTGATATGCCTCAGAAAAGTTTAAGTTTACTACTTAACTTTTTGCGTCAGAGCAATGGTCAATTATCGAAGAGGGCTAGGACTAAGGAGTTATCTGCACTTACTGATGTTGAAGTAACAGAAATAGAAAGTAAATATCAAGAAGTGTTTGAGGTTGATTAAACTTAACTATTAATAGAATGAATAGTTAGTAAGCATATAAGAGAAAAATGCTGTTAACTAATGGTTCATAAAATAAGCAAAATTAATGCGATTCAGTGTCAAATTGATGGTGTTTTTTTATATAAAGCCAAGGAAGTAAGGCCCTCTCTACAAAACACTTTATTCCCATTTCAAAAGAAAGCAATCTGGATCTAGTTTCGGATTATTTTATATGCAGGCACGATCTGATAATTGCTTAACTGCGGTGTTTACCTAGCTATGAATCGGCATGAAAAAAAGAATATGCGGATAGCAGCTATGTGCCAATTTGCAGTCGTTGGGTAAACGTTTTCTGATGGGCAGCTTTGAGCCTAAAAACAAACGGTTGAGCGTTTAACCTGACTAAAAAGTTCGCTCCAAAATAGGGTCTACGAGTAGCAGTTGCCGAACGATTCAAAATAGCAGATTATAGTCATTAAAGCTTGGCAGACTTTCTTAGGTTTCTAAGTAAAAAGTGTCTACGGAGTTAGGGGAAGATCACCACTCAGTTAACGATCACAAAATGCTCATTTGATATCTTCATGCTCGTATGACCGCAATGGCCGTAAACTTACCCTTGAAGATGATGTTCGGCTATGTCTATAAATTGCTCATCGGAGCCATCCAAAGTTGCCAACTTTATTGTTCACCGACAACTTGTTCTTTATTGTTTTCTATACGCGTTCGCATATATAAATAAGTGTTTCTAGCTTCAAACGCATTATTTATGCGTTCGCATATATTTTTGTTATTTCTACTATAAATAAGCTACAATTACCGCGAACGCATATACTGTGAGGTCAGAATGCAGGTTACAATTACTGATACTAAGCAAATAGGGCAGATTGCCAAGCTAGTGAGGAAGCATCAAGGGCTTGACCAAGCCACTTCAGCTTCATTAAGTGGAAATGGCACCACGTTCACCAGTGAATTTGAAAACGGAAAACCAACCGTTGAGATAGGGCGTGTATTGAATGTCCTCGATGCTCTTGGGATCACTGTGACACTTGATATTCCTGTGCAAACAGAAATGTTAACGGCAATGGAAAGAAACCAAATTGAACTCATTATCACAGGATAAGCTGTAATGCGTCGTATTTTGAATGTGTTTATCGACAAAAGCCTAGTTGGCGAGTTATCAGAAGATAATAACATCTGGTCCTTTGTGTATGAGCCTAATTGGTTAGCTGCACCAGAAAGCTTTCCGATATCTCCGAGTATTCCCTTGATAAAAGATAAGCAAACAGACGGCTCATCTACTCGCCCCATTCAATGGTTCTTTGACAACCTGTTGCCAGAGGAAAAAGCACGAGAGTTACTTGCCAAAGATATCAAGGAGCCTGTAGAGGACGTGTTTGCATTATTAACGAAAGCTGGTGCTGAATCTGCTGGGGCAATCACATTACTGCCACCAGACACCCCTATTCCAGAAGGTGATATACACTCACTGACCAATGAAGAAATGAACACCCGTATTGAATCGCTACCGAAGACATCATTAAATCGTAGTGATCGGAAACGTATGTCATTAGCCGGTGCGCAACACAAGATGTTAGTCGTGTTACATGAGGGAAAATTATATGAGCCAAGTGGCAACATGCCTTCAACTCACATCCTAAAACCATGTCATTCAGATCCAGATGTATATTACCAAACACCCATCAACGAGTGGTTTGTGATGAAACTTGCTGATAAATGTGGACTCAATGTGCCGCTTGTCGATATCGTTTATTTTCCAGAGCCTGCTTATATGATTGAGCGATTTGACAGAAAAGGACATCACCCACACCTGCAAAGGTTGCATATGTTGGATGGCTGTCAGCTTTTGAATTACCCGCACTTGACAAAATACCGCAATAACAATGTCGCAAGTTTAGTGAATATCGTGGATAAAACGCGTACAAAAGCTAAAACACTATTAGAAATATTTCGCTGGGCTTGTTTCAATGCCATTGTGGGCAATGGTGATGCACATTTAAAGAACCTGTCATTTTTTATTAGCAAAAACTACATAACCATGACCCCACATTATGATCTGCTAAGTACAGCAATATATGAAGGTATAGGGAAGCATCTCGATCATGAGCTGGCTCAGGAAATGGGCGGCGTGAAAATTTTAGCTGATTTGAAACGGGACCATGTATTGGCCTTTGGCATTGAATTGGGATTACGCGAGAAATTGGCCGCATCAACGTTAGACGATGTGATTAAAAAAATTGTGCCTTCCTCAACATCTATGCTGATGATAGCTGAAAAAGAGCGAGATTTTGGTGAGGTTAGAACCATAAGAGAAATACATTACAACTGTATAATGGAAATGTCAGGCAGACTCGCCTGACACAATCCCTTGAGATGTTAATATGCAGAATCCTCCCACCGTCTGTTGATCGCTCAAGGCAGTCTGTCCGGATAGATCAAACCCTATCATCTGAGAGTGTCAGTTTAGTGAGATACTACATGTAATAGTGCAATATGGATGTCATTGTCGCTGCTTTACATTTAAACGGTGTATTAACTGAGCTTTCCAAAGTGGAAAAAAGCTTACGACCTTGTCGATTAACCGTATATTTGACATAGCCAATAAATCCTTCACGACGAATACTAATTTGCGCTACCGACGCCATTAAAAAGTTCCATTTCCAACTTAGCCAAGGTCATATTCTCGAGTAATTATTAAACTGAGTCTACATTTGGTTATTCAATTGATTAACCAAATGTAGACTAGCCGATATCATCACCTCTACTAAATATTAGGTACCCGAACTGAAATGGCATAGTCGATGAGGCATTTAATCTTTCCCTAAATGCAGTTTACTTTTTCGAATTTTTGGTAACGTTTTTCGGCGCCTAATAGGATCGCATATAAATGCAGCACGTATTTAAGGGCGTTGGAAGAATGCTTTCCAACCTCGCTGACTGAGAAAGTCATTTTGTTTGCATGAGGATGTTGAAAGTGCAAATTCAAACGCCCGTGTGGATACCGACGTTCATCTGAGACAAAACTGTCTTCTACGATTTCAGCATCCTTTGGCCAGTTAGATTGTGATGTCCAAATGTCTACCTGATCAGTTGAATCTTTATTTTGATTGGGATTCAGAACTACAAACCAACGCCCATTCGGGATTAGCTCCCTAATTCCATGAAAAAACTTAGAAAGTTCCAGAGGACAACTAAATATGATTTCGCTATGCCCATGAGTCATTCGTTGAAACAACATGTCTGCAGATTGTCGAACCACCTGTCGATCTTGGACTTTGATTTCGGCTAACTTTTTCTCAATTACCTCAACGTCTTCTGCTTCAGATGCCCAGCTAGGCTTGGATGGAGCCAACCGCGCGCTATTGTTCGGATAAAGGCGAGATTTCCCTTTTGTACTTGTGTATTCTGGCCTCTCCTTAATAACTTTTGCGGTAAACAGAATATCGGCTCCCCACATTTCATTCAGCCCCAGAGCTTCTGTAACAATCTTAATTTTCAGTTCTTTTTCCACACAGCTTAGAGTTAGAGCCTCATCATGCGTCCGTAAAATAGTATCTACATCTGCCAATGTCGGGGTGGGTTCTTTGATGTGAGTCAGAATAACGCTTTTCATAATGTCTAGTCCTTGACGTTTTTGGGTTAAGCGATTAATTTGATAGGCACAATCATGAACGAATGTTTCAACTTCTAAAGGCGTATATGATTGTGAGAAAACTTGAGCTGGCGATTTACGCATAAACTTTTCGAACGTAGATGGCCTAACACCTGATAGCCTGAACCAAAAACTATTTTGGAACTTGCGGTCTAATTTTCTAACCTGCTGATATAGTAAGAGGTCGGAGAAGTGGCAGTACGTTGATAACGAAATCCGTTGGTTAAGATGTCCAGCATGTGAAGAAAGCTGATATAGGCGATCTTGTTGGTCGCCTATATCCATCATTGTTTTGATTTTATTAGCCTGTTCAATTGAGAATGGTGTAAACAACTCGATTAGCTCATCATCTCCAAATAATACCAATTGAATAATAGATAGGGCTGAATGCCTCAATTGGTAGAATGGTGTCGGCTCACCAAGATAGCCAGACAGTAAAAGACTGCAACTGCGAGCGAGCTTTTGAAAATCTATCGTCTGACCAAAACGTGGGTCAAGTGTAAAGAGAGATTGATGCTTTGACCCACGCGCTTGATGTTTGCGCATATTTATAAAGCTACAAAAATGTTTGTATTCATCCATTACAAAGAATGGTTCAAGCTTCAACACTCGACATGAAGATGGTGACTTGAGGTTTCGTCTAATAATTACTTCACCAAACCCTTCAATATCGACATCCGATACAAGTAGGTCTAGTTCATGTGGTCGCAATCCTAGTCGTCTCATTAGTATTAGTGCCATCTTAATGCAAAGACGCTCATGCTCGGTTGCTGCACTAAAGGTTTTGTCGATGTCACTTAATAGATGTTGAAAATGAGATTCGTTTATCACAACGGTTCTAACACAACCTACATGTGCACCTTCGAAACTGTCAGGTACAGGCGTTCCTAGGTGCATACTCATAAACGTTATAATACTAGACAAAGAGGCATAAATTTTTTGGTCATCAGACTTCTTATCATCTAGCATATCTTCATACAATTGTGTTATTTCCGCATCATTGAGAGTTTCAAGCTGCACGTCCAAAGTGAGCGAAAGCCATGTATGTCCTAACACCGACAAATGTCTTTCTGCAGATGAAGCTTTCTTCCATTCTTTGTCTTCATACTTCTTATACATCCACATGATCATCACTTCCTGAGCTTGCGATATATCTTGTTCAAGCAATTTTTGTAACTCGATTTTTAATGCGCTGATGCTATTCCTTGGCGTAGCAATCAACTTTCTTAAAGTTTTAAGAAAGTTATCATTGGTGACACGATCAGACTTAGCGCTGCTAACTTTTGACGTCTTCAATTTGGTCTTAGCAATCTCCCTGACATGAAGATGTTTTATCTGAGACTTCTTAATCTTATGGCCAGTTTGAGCACTTAAGCTATTAAGAGATGTAGATGCACTTTGGACAGTTCCTTCAACGAATCCACGTTGCCACATATATAGATCAATACCTGGCTGCCTAAAGAGCCACGCAGAAAAAGCCTTCAGCATAGTCTTTGGCGCAAGCCTAGAGATGTCTTTGGCAGCGGGGATCCTTGCAAATAATTCACTCAACGATCTAATTGCCGAACTATTTTCAGGTGAAAATTGCTCTTTCACCTTAAAAAAGCCAGTGATGGCTGCCATAGCAACCGAATCCAGATAGAAGAGCCTTTGAGTAACCAATTGGTCTTCGTCAATAACATTACAAAAATGGCTATCTTTTTGATAATTGATCGGAATTACATAGAGATTTCCTATTTTTACAACGGGGCGCTCAACAGTGACAAGAATCCGATACAATTCTTTAAATAATTCAAGGAAACATACGCCGCTACATAAACAGAAAAATAATGCCCATTCTAAGCGCCGCTCCGGAGTTGGTGAGCGTATATCCTGGACCTCTTTGAGAACAAGTTCATAAACCTCTTCCACCTGATTGCTACTTATTTCTATCTTAAGAGAGAAATCAGGGGTTTCTCTTGTTGGGTTTTTATTTTCATAGGTCAGCCGCAATATTCGAACTAAAGTATTCTGTATAAGGGGCAAAAACGATAGATCGGCGCACTCTGTGGACAGCAGATCTAATAATTCATGATATTGTTGTTTGCGTTCTGATTTGCTGGCTTTTAAGAACAGCTGTGCACCATACTGAGTTACTATTAAACCCCTAATAAACCTTTCAGCTATCTCTGGATGTTGTTTAGATGGACATTGGTTCAACTGTAAAATCAGATCATTCAAATTATACATGGGGTCCCCCCACCATCTTCGATAAAGGGGATAATAGAGGAATATCCCAGTGCTTAAGTAAAAGCTCTATGTTTTCGCTAACCCCCCTAAGTGCTCCAAAAGATAGCGAAGACAATACAGAGAAAGTATGATCAAGAGGGGGGTTGTGACCCATGAATGCTTTGAGAGAGTCTCGGCATTGTCCGTGCATAACCAGGTGCGTCGCTATGGTATGGCGGTGCCAATTTCGGTGCAAAGGATATTGGTCGATTAGCGAGCCATTAATAGCTGCTGTGTCAGCCTTCACCATTTTGTCGTTATGCAAATCCCAATATTGAAAGAAAGGAGCATCACCATCTACCATTCTAGTTATTTCATTCGCAACCATTGGGTAAACAAAACGTTGTCGTTTATCCAAAGCCATAAGATAGCCAATATAGTCGTGAAAAATTTTTCTCACACTGAATGGGACCGGGATGCGACGAAGAGATGATTCACCTTTATCGACGATTAACAGACTTGAAAAATCATTAGCGAAAGAATTCCGCTTCACTACATCTTTACTAACAGGTCTCATCAGTGTAACAAGATGAAATAATTCAAGCAGATATGATGTATACCTATTGTGAAATTCTTGTTGGGTGAGTTGAGAATAATCCTTTAAGCGCTGTTGATGACTTGCGAAAACAGCCTTCACCCCTCCTGAAGTTAACGCACGCTTACTTCCAAAGTTTTCATTAAAAGGCTTCACTTCCAGAACGTCTGGATCTACACCTAAAAGTTGAGATTGATATTCGATCAACTTCAAATGCATATCAGCTTGATTAAAGCATACGTAAAAACTTTGCATGGAATTGTGCTGGTCAATACCGCTAATAAAATCCAGTTCAGCTCTGGATAAACCTACTGCTTTCGCACAGCATTCAATATTCCTTCGAATACCAGTTAGGGTAGGACGACGTGTTAGTACATCAAATTTATTACCCAGATAAGTTTCGACTAAGGCTTTTCTGTTATCGTTAGTTGAAGGTGAATTTATTACCTCTATTAAGCGCTGAGCAAGAACTGAAGGAAGTGGAATAACTCCGTATTCTGATGATTTGATGTGAAATGACTTCCACATCTGAGGTAATTTCAGGTCATTAAATTTCCAGGATGAACGCAAATAATAATAGTTTTTGTCTCGCTGAATATCTTCGTTTCTTAACAAAATTAATTGAGGTACGGACCATCCAACCAACAAAGATACGAGCAATAAAACGGCTTCTTCGTCTTGTAAATTATGCCAACAGTGGATTGCAATCCTCTTGCTTAAACCTTCAGATAAAATGGAGGGCGAACTGCAGAGCATCTTTAGACGTCTTCTAAGGTACGCCGGCTTATACCTATCTGTCGTTACGCTGTTTTTAGAACTCGACGAACTAAGTTGATAGCTATCAGCTTTACTTGTATTCATTATTTACTCCTAGCGACGATTTTCTGGTTTGTGATTCTTCCTGTCGCTCGACACGTCGCCGATTTACACCATATAGTTTCTCTGTAACTAGATGTGCCTTAGGAGGCATTAAACTTGTCTTGGGCAGCATAAGAATATCTTGAGGAATAGGGCATTGACGTAATAACAAAGCGGTAGAGGCAAGATACCCGTCTTCATGAAGGTTGCTAAGGGCAAGATGAAATGCATATTGCCATGCTGTTTGAGCGATCCGTGTGATCGTCATCCCAAATGGGAAGACTAAGATTGGGATAGGTTGTTCGCTTAGCCCTAAAGAAAATGGGGGAAGCAAGTACTTCCAGCCAGCAAAAAGTTGAAAACACCCCTTTTGGTCAGATACAACCAATGGCATTTCAAAAGCGCCGTGTCCTAGCAGTGTAGGTTTGAGGAACTTTTCATCAACCTGAAATTGAAAGGTTCTCGTGTATTCAAAAGCAATTTTTGCTTCGCGATGCGGCGATATCAATTTCGGCTTGATATTCTCGACTCTAATCCCTTTGATCATTACAGTACATCTCCATTTTAAACTACGATCACATATGACTAATCAAGATGTGTGCCAACATGGAAAAATAAAGAAATGTCTCTATAAGCATTTGTTTTAAAACAAAAAAATAAATGCAGTTATGATCGGAGGACTGTCTACATTAGGAAGGTTAGGCTTTTGATACTTTACACTTCGAAAAATCCCGCTTTTCGGTGTCAGGAATATTTACTTCACTCGTAAACATTTGATTTTAAAGTGTTATTTTCGCGTTAATCATTCGAAAAGTATCATTTTCTAACTCCAGCTGATTTATGCGTCTAAAAGCTTTACACATTTCATCACTAAAGTTACCTAGGTGATAAATAGCCCCAATACTTTCCAAATCAAGCAGTTTATATCATTGTTACACTAGATTTGGTGAAGGCGAACAAGATGAGTTACTAAATATGATGCTTATCACAACAGTGGGCTGCATAAATTGATATGTCTGAATCCAGCACTATGCTTTCGATGCTTTCTTCGCAGTAAGAAATATACCTTAAGATGTAAAAGTGTTGATCCTTCCTGCTAACTTGGAACTGTCCTGCAGCCTCTTATATTGCCGTCGACATAGTTTAAAAAAGCACAGTGTCGCACTTCGCTTCCAACTAAAGGTTAAGAAGCTGGTCTCTAAAGCGTGTCTGGATTTTTCATCATCGTATCGTTGATAATTGGGTTAAGTAGCTGAAATTCGGCACTGCCTTTAAATTATTCGCAGTATACAGAACTCAGCCATGTAGACCCTTCATGCACAATCTGCTTTCTCAGTATGTACCGTCGTTTGAAAAAATTGATAGTAACTTTGATACATCTTTTGTCGTCAATACTCGAAGAAAATTTTTGCCATACGATGTCATACAAAACACTTTCGGTATCGGGATTTATTAACTTGGTTATAAGCTGAGAGATGGATAAAATTTCACTAATTCGCAATTCGTCATCTAAGTCTTGTGCGTAAGCTACAATGAAAGCAGTACAAAGAAATATGCATTGGCTATGTAAGTCATCTCCCCAAAGAGCTATCTCGTTTAGCCAGCTGAGCACTGGATGCTCCACTGAACCCTTCTCTAATGCATCGCCATTGAATAAATAATATGTATACAGATCAAACTGTTTAAAATTTAGTACAGCTAAGTGGTGTACATTATTTGTATCACAATCTAGAGTCGATAGATAAAGTACAGAAATAGATATGTAGGTTTGTTCCATTCGGCATGCTCTTATTGCAATTGATTTGGTGTGAGATGTTTCGAGTGCTAACCTCGAAATGTCATTGAATTGGAAATTGGCTTTTACGGCCATGCCGCGAAGTGTTTTATTGAGGTAAAAACTGGACAAAAGATCCACGCTCGAAATGAAGTTTTGTGGCCTACCTGTGACCGTGACCAAATTAGTTGGTATTAATAGATGTACTTCGGGGGTTAGATGCGAAATCATAACATACTGTTTCTAAAGGAATATCACGTTTTTGCCGGTTAGCCCCGAACTGCGCCATTTAGCCGGGCTGCTCTCCGGAGGCAGAGGTCAGAGGTTCGAATCCTCTCGGGTGCGCCATTATTCCTTCGATGATATAAAACCGCTCAAACCTGCATTCTCATTTAAATATATCCACCGAACGCACCCGAAAGGTGAGAGCCTCTGTGGTTCGACTAAAACGTCGGGAACGTTTTAGGACAGCTTTAGCTGGTCGCGAAGCGACGACCGCCAAGGATGGTGGGAGCAATCCTCTCGGGGGCGCCATTTCTAAAGGCCTACAGGCCGTATCAAGAAAAGCAGTTCACTAAAAATCTATTCTGTGTAGCAAATATGTAGCATCCCTTAAAATACTGACGGCTCAACCTTTAGGTCAGGTAATAATCCATTATCAACTTTTTTGCTGTTAAAATGACCAATAGCATTTTCTTATTTATGTAGATAAAATAGAGTTAGGAAATAAAAAATATAATTTGGGATTTTAGTGACTTCGAATATAAAAAATAATGTAGAGACGATTCTTAAACTGTTGGAACAGGTTACGAGTAAGGGTGTTGTTACAAATTTTTTGAAGGAAAAGGGATTAAATTACTCTGGAACATGGCAAGAATTATTCGAAAAGCGAATATACCCTGCAGTAAAGCAAGGGCAAATAACTCTTGTTGAATTAACGAACCTGTTAGCATTATCAGAAGAAACAGGCCGCCAACATATATTTCTTTATAAACTTCCAAAAGCAGTCTTCAAAGACTTATCTAAAGAAGCTATTGAAAAATCAATAAAAACCTCCAAGTTAGAACATTTAATCAATCAGCCATTAGTTATTGATAAACCAGATAAGCAAACAATCTCCGAGATCAGATGGAATAAAGACGGTAGTTTTGTAATTAAAGCAATATCAAAACGAACACGTTATGAATATATTGGCGACGATATGTCCGTAAGCGACGGTATCCTAAGTAAACGTTATCAAGTAATTGAGTCTCGGACCGTTAGTTTATTAAAACTGCATACGAGTGGACTAGTGGAAGTAAGAATATCATCTAAATCAAATACTTCAAAATATCATGAGGATGTTGAAGAGTTTTTGAGGCTTATTAATAATATAGTGCCAATGTCAAAAATATTGTCTAATCCAATATTACTAACTAAGTGTAAAGATAAATTGTGGAGCGATAGAGTTAAATTATCGAATGTGTTGCGCTTCAGTGATGCTACACTTAGAAATAGCTTAGGGACATCATTAAGAGCTGCTACTGGAGGCCGAGACTCAGATTTACTTGACGATACCTCTGCAAACCAGAGCATGAATACATTCACTGGTAATGATGTCAATTGTGAAACAAACAATATATTTTTCAAAATGATTGAAAATAAGCCAATACCTAGTAAAGAAATCCATGTTCTCATGTCTGGAGAAATAAATGAATTTACAGTTACGGCCTACTGTCAAGAGTCTGATTACAACTATGTTCTTAATAATCTAATAAAGTTCAATGGATAGCTCAAAGCAAGAAAAAATAGCAGTACTGAAGCAAATAGAAAAATTGCGTTTGGATTATGCTGATTATCCAAAGCGCTATTTTACTCTGCCTATGATTCTTGAAAAACTATCTCTTACTCCTTCATTTGATACATTTAGCTTATTACAATATTTGGAAAATACTGGGGACATTAAAAAAATATTGCGCGTTGAATCTCCTTCATTAGGAGGAATTGGTGACTTTGAATCTATATCAGACATTCCTAGCGTTATTGATGATTTTCGAACCGGATTAGAATTAAAAGTTGAGCACGAAAATATTAAGGTTTTGTATACCTTAAACAAAGTTTCAGGAAGCTGATTAATAGATGACAGAGTCTCTCGAGTTATTTAATGAACTGAAAATTGAGTTTGCTGCGATTCCTAAAGCAAGTAGATATGATCATTTAAAGCAAAGATTAAGTTCTATAACAGACGAAGCAGAAAGGAAAACTATTGAGGGTATTGTAATTTTCCTTGAAGACTCGGGTATGTTAGTAAGCAGTACAAGGCCCATTCTGATTGCTATGATTCATGGTATTAGAACTCAGGGAGAGTGGCATGATCGGCTTAAAAAATTTTTAGAAAACGATAATTCAATTACTGTAGTACCTATAAAATTTGGCTTCCTTGACAGTATAAGTTTCTGGATTCCCTTTCTTACTTTTCTTAGGTCTCGAAAAGTTCGGCATGTAACCAAAGAAATGAGATTATTGAAAAGAGATTACCCTAACCATGACTTAGTCGTTATTGCTCATAGTTTTGGGACTTTTTTGATATCAAAATTTCTTAAAGAAAACCATGATTACAATATCGATAGGTTACTATTATGCGGCTCAATTATACCAGAGAACTTTGACTGGAATGCACTCCCCAATTTTCCTAAAAAAGGAAATGCGGTTAATGACATTGGGTTCAAGGATATTTGGCCTGTCCTAGCTAAAACAAGTACCTTTGGATATGGCGCATCCGGCACATTTGGTTTCAACACACATACCATCGAAAATAGGTATCATAATTTTTCCCATAGTGACTTTTTTAATGATGACATGTTTCAAAATTACTGGCAGCCATTTATAAAGAAAGGTCAAATTGTCCAGTCACCCTTTACATCTGAACGTAACACACAAAATTATTTTGTTTCATTCCTAGGCCTATTTCAAGGGTTTCTTCTAATAATAGTTGTATTAATATTTGGCTACTTCATTTTTATTTAGTGCATCAAGTACAGTTATTTACAGAACTCCAGGTAAGAGCTAAGCAGCCGCCAAAGCGGCTTTCCCAGAGCAAAGCGCTAAGCGCCATTCGTGAACGCGAGTAATGATCTCTTTTCCTTGATAGAGAATGCCTTTTAGCTTTTTGGTAAAGAGTCCATCAAACCAACTGGTTTTAATCAGTCCGGTGGTTTTGTTGACCACCATTTCATAGTACGGGTGGAGCACCTGATTTTTACGCATACAGAAAACTCCGCCCATGAGTTTTGTATACATTGCCCAATCCCCCGAATCGGCTGATTGAGTCAGTTCACTGAGGGTGTTATCACCAGATACGGCTTTACGCAATCGCCTTAATTCACGCCAAACGGTAACAGACGCGCCGCCTATTTGCTGAAACTGACGAATGCCCCAACAACTAGCCCAAGCCTCAACCCGTTGCTCAGCTATAATCGGGTCTTCGCCATATATGCTTTTATCCAAATCTTTACCGTCGATATTTTTACTAACGTATTTCGCTAAATAGCCTGTAGCACCGCCCCTTTTGGGCTCGATGAATTTAAAGTCACACCGATTTCCACTGCTCCTTTTTCATCACCATCTTCTTCAAATGAATAATCTAGTGGCATAGCCCACTTGGACACGACATTTACGTACTTTTGCATGCTTTTGTTGTGGTAATTACTCAGGTATCAACTCTTGCAAGATCAAACAGTGAAGAGATCTAAACCGGAAAGCCCTTCTTCAGAATACCGTATCATTCTTTGCAAAAAGTGTTACAACCCGCTTCAGAATGTATCAATTTGTAAAAACAGTGCCTGTAAACGGCATAAACCTATCTGTTTATTCGCTTTCAAAGGTTACTTAAGCTATTAACTAACTTTTGTGGACAGTGGTAGGACTCTTAATTTCTTAACCAAAACAAATTCAATACGTTAGGATGCAAGAATGAAAAATTCAGCACATTTATTATTAGCAAGTCTGATTGCTTGTGTTTTATTCAAGTTAACTGGATGTAATAGTGATTCCAATCCGGTTGAATCTACGCCTCCCCTTGAACCCGAGACCGGTATAACCTTCTCTCACACTAACTTAGAGGGAGTCACTTTCAATCACTTTTTGAGATCCGACGAAGGGTTATATGCGGCAACGAACGCCGGGGTTTACCAATTGAAGGATGAGCAATGGGTGAACCTAACTGACTTTCAACAATGGGAGGTGTTTGACCTAGAATCAGTAGGTTCTGGCCACTATCTGGCTTCAGTTAAACAGAACAACGATTTTTATTTAGTGGAATCTACAGATAGTGGTGTTTCTTGGGAGCAAATAGAAAGTAACTTTGGTCAAATCTCTGGTGATAGTGAAGGCATTACTATCGAATCTTTTTCACTGGATGAAAAGATCCAAGCGCTGGCATATGATCAGGAGACTGGCTTGCTGTATGGCACCGGATTCAATGTGTTAGCTGTTTCTGGCGATTATGGCCGTACTTGGAGCACCTTAACTGGAGAATGGCAAGGTTATGCATACGGCTATACCGCGTTAACAATTGATTTTAATAGTTCCAAAATATGGTTTGGTGGCCAAAATGCTGTTGAACAGTCTCGATTGTTGAGTTACGACTTAAATCTACTTGAAGCTAAGACCTATAACTCTATGACGGATATAACCGGCGAGCCAGGGACAGTCAAAAATATTCGCTTCGACCCAAACAACCCCGACATTATGTATGCCTCTGGCGAGCCAGGTATTATGTCCTCAATAGATGGAGGGGATACATGGGAAGAGTTTTATTTTAATGAAAACTCTCGCTTTTATTTTGGCTTGCTTATTGACATTAATCAATCGGAAACCATGTATACGTCTGGTTGGAACAAAGTCTTCTCGGAACCTCAACCATTTTACTTAGAGCGCACTACTAATGGCGGAGCAACTTGGGAGAAATTTGAGTATGTCGAAGGAGCTGACATTTTTGGTGGTGTATGGAGTATGTATGCGGAATATGGACTAGAAGAATCGATACTTTACTTTGGCTTATATAAAGGCGGAGTCATGAAAGTCACCGTTAAGAATTAGTCAACATTATTGCTATTGGTAAGACCCTAGCGCATTAGACACTTTATAGCTTTATAATTGCATAAACTATGAGGTTTCGCTTAGTGGTTAATTATTTACTGGAATTAGCATTGGTATCAATACCGAGTAAGCACTTGTTCGTTTGATATGAAGCTTAAGCGTTTGGGTAAACACGTAGAATGCTCTGAAGCGCATTCAAACCCAACCTGACAACACCACTTGCGCTGGGTGTTGTCAGTTATGTACGTTAAGTTGTGAACGTTAAGTAGTGAACCTTAGGTGCTTTCGTTTTCTTTTGGGGTAGTTTCAGGGGGGAGTATCCAGTACACACCACTGAATTCAGCGACTGCGGTATCGCCATCTAAAATGTCCACTTGCAGTTTAATATGGCACTTTTTGCCTTTGGCCAAGGTTTCAAACTTGCCGCTTAGGCTTTCAACATGACATAAAGCTCTGGGCTGCATGGTGATGGGCTTGTGATAATGAATATTACCGTCTCCTAGCACTATTTCGCCGGCTAGGTTCTTTTGCTTAAGTTGCAGAAAAATCATCCCCCAGCCCGTTAACGTGGCTAAAGAAAAAATGCTACCTGCGAACATAGTCCCGTGCAGGTTGATATTTCTATTTAACGAGGCGCGGTTCTCTAAAGTTTTGCCTGAATATTGATAAAGCTTAATGCCCATTTGCTCACTAATGGGGATGGTGTCGTGCCAAGTGTCTTGCAGTTCTTTACACCATTTGGGGTGTAGCAAAATCGTATTGTGTTCTAAAAGACGTTTAACCATTTGTTGGCGTTTTAGCTTGCCCAGCTCAGTAGATGCTTCTTTTTCTACTTCAAAACCACAACTTTCGAAAAAGGGTGTCGACAGTTCACGACTGTTCGTCACCATACGTACCGCCCCTTCTTGGCGCGCAACTGATTCAAGCGAAGACATGATCATTTTTGCTAAGCCGCGACCTTGGGCTTCACTGGCAACAGCGATATGACGGATCTGTGCTTCTTCTGCGCTGTTCATGTGCACGCGACCAATGGCAATCACTTCACCTTTGTTGTTGCGGATCATGCGATGCTCACTGACTTGTTCGTATTCGTCTTTTTCAGACCCTTGGGGGAAGTTCCAAGGCTTGCGTAGCATTAACCAGCGAAATTCGAAGTACGCGTCAAACTCAGCATCTGTTTCTGGGGTTTCAATTTTATACATTATGATGCACTTATCCTTATGGAAATATCGATAACCTGAGGCCAGATTACACTAGCCAGCCCACCATTAAATAGCATTCAATGCTTGGTAGCAAATTAGACACTCAAACTAAAGGTGACAGGCCCGTCGTTTACTAAACTGACTTGCATGTTTGCACCAAAACGGCCTGTCTCGCAGTCGATCTCGCTATTTTTACCGAGTTCAACAAAATAGTTGTACAGAGCTTCGCCTAACTGCGGACTGGCGCCTTGAGAAAAACCGGGGCGATTCCCTTTGTTCGTTTGTGCCACCAAGGTAAATTGAGAAACCACCAGCAGTCCGCCGCCTACTTGTTTGAGGTTCAAGTTCATTTTGCCGTTTTCATCACTGAAAATTCGGTAATTCAACACCCGTTCAAAAAGCTTTTTAGCCTTTTCTTCGTTGTCGTCTTTTTCAACCCCTAATAATAACACTATGCCCTGCTCTATCTGCCCTGTCACCTGTTCATCGACTGTGACCTTTGCTTCACTCACCCTTTGAATTAGGCCAATCATTGTTGCTCCTTGATAAAACGTGCCATGGCTTTTGTGGCTAAACACAACGCCGCACTAATTTTCGGCTCATTGGCGCTGTGCCCTGACTCAGGAACGATCGTAAGTTGGCTAGCAGGCCACGCTTCGTTAAGTAAGTAAGCCCCTTGTATTTTGCACACGCAGTCATAGCGACCATGAATAATTGTCGCGGGTATGTGTTTGATTTTATGAATATTATTCAATATGAAGTTAGGTTCAATAAAGCATAAATGCTTAATATAGTGGCATTCCAGAATCGCCAAGCTTATGCCTCTGTGCACATCGGGTACCAGCTCATCTTCATGTAATTTACAATGTAGCTTGCTAATGCGCGCTTCCCATAAACACCAGGCTTTAATCGCTGCCATTTTGTGTACTTCATCGCTGCCGGTAAACAATGCGTAATAAGCGTCAACCAAAGAGGTGCTTTTAATCTCGTCAGCCACAGGATGCACAAACTCGTGGTAGTAATCAGGGAACAATTGCGCCGCGCCGCCTTGCTCATCAAGATACCAATCGAAGTCTTCTTTTCGCCCTAAAAAGCTGCCGCGCAATATCAAACCTTTAACCGTTTGCGGCTGTTCAATAGCGGCAAGCATGGCTAGCGTCGCCCCCCAAGAGCCACCAAACAATAGCCACTGCTGCACACCTAAGCGCTTTCTTATCAGTGATATGTCGTTCAGCAAATCCTGCGTTGTATTGTTCTTTATGCTGCCAAATGGCGTGGATTGGCCACTTCCTCTTTGGTCGAATCCGATGATCCAGTATTTTTCTGGGTCAAAGAAACGGCGATAATTAGCAAAAAGCCCTGCCCCTGGGCCGCCATGCAAAAACAGCACAGGTATGCCTTTCGGGTTGCCGCTTTGTTCTACATATAGCGAGTGCCCTGCGCCAACGGCAAGCATTTCACTAAAAAAAGGTTTAATTGCAGGATAGAGTTCGCTCATAGCAGTCGCCACATTGACATTATTTCTTCCAACCGATTGCAGTAGTTTGCTAAAGTGTATTAACAATAATGAATTAATAACTTAGGGGCAACAGATGGCAGGACAAGGTTCAGGCGGAAATGTAATTGCAGCGATATGTAACTTCTTTATTCCAGGCCTAGGGCAATTAGTGCAAGGACGTATACTGGCAGCAATCATCTTTTTTGTTCTAGTTTGGACTAACTATGCCTTAGCAGCGACCGGCATTCTCTTTTTTATGGCTGTGTTTGGTTTCATATTTCAAGTGTGGTCGATCATTGACGCTGCTAAGTATCGCGGTTAAATAACGCTAAATGAGGTTTTCATGATAAAAATTATCCCCGCACTATTTGCATTTACTGTGCTTACTGGGTGCCAAAGCGCCTATTATGCCGCTTGGGAAAAGGTAGGAGTTGAAAAGCGCGATATCATGGTTGATCGCGTTGAAGATGCCAAAGAATCCCAAGAAGATGCTCAACAGCAGTTTAGCGATGCACTAGAACAGTTTACGCATTTGATGAATTACGACGGTGGTGAATTGCAAGATGTTTACGAAGAGCTAAAAGACCAATACGAAGAAAGTAACCAAGCTGCCACTGAAGTCACTAAGCGCATTAATAAAGTGCAAAGCGTAGCAGATGCGTTATTTGATGAGTGGGAAACTGAGCTTGATAAATACAGTAACCCAGATCTGCGCCGCGAAAGCGCCAATAAATTAAAAGACACCCAGCGCCGCTACGCTAGCCTGCTTAAAAGCATGCGTAAAGCGGAAGCTAAGATGGAGCCGGTTTTATCTGCACTACAAGACAACGTACTGTATTTAAAACATAACCTAAATGCGACCGCGATAGGGGCGTTACAAAGTGAATTTAATGGCGTTAAAAATGATATTAACCAGCTAATTGCTGAAATGAATAACGCCATTAAAGAATCAAACGCGTTTATCTCGAGTATGCGAGACTAATTCGTTTTCATACGCTACGCAGGCGATTGGGGGTCTTCCTCGTCGACCTGCGTAAAACTCTCTTCTGCTTCCTCGTGAAAAAACACTTCAATAACGTGGGTTAACTCCGCCCCGAGCAATACCACAATCCAAGATAAATATACCCAGACGAACAAGATAGGTATAACCGCCATTGCACCATAAATCATTTGATACGATGGAAAGTGAGTGATGTAAAACGAGAAACCTTTCTTCGACAATTCAAACAATAATGCCCCCATAAACGCACCAACAAGGGCGTGGCGAGGGTTAATTCGTTTGTTTGGAACAATCATATAAATAATAAAGAACGCACATACCGATGCTATAAACGGCACGATTTTAAGCATGGCAGTGGTTGCGCCCATCGTATATGCCTCTGCGGAGTTCGCAAACGCCACTAGATAAGAGCTCATGATCACACTCAAGCCAATTAACAGCGGCCCAAGCGTAAGGATCATCCAGTAAATAGCGAAGGTAAAAATGATCGGGCGTTCGCTTTTCGCTTGCCATATGCGGTTTAAGGTTTTATCAATATTTGAGATAAGCAGTAAAGCCACCACCACTAAAGATAAAATCCCTATCGCGCCCATTTTTGACGCATTCCCTACAAACTCGGCCACATAACCTTGAATTTGATCACCCGAGGTAGGAATAAAATTACCGAAAATGAGCGCCTCTATATCACCACGCACTTCTGAAAACGCAGGAAAGGCCGACAAGATGGTGAAGAACACCATAATAAACGGCACCAAAGATAATAAAGACACATAAGCTAAGTGCCCTGCAGATACGGTAATTCCGTCTCGCTGGCAGTGACTTACAAACATACGAGCAAAAATATTCGCTTTGGGTAACCAGCGCCTGAATAGATCCGATAGGATAACTTTGGGCTCCATATATTTCCTTTTTACAGCAGGTTAGCAATATTGCCTAGTCTGCTCTAACACCTAACATATGGCAAATGGCGTAGCTTAATTCACAGCGATTTAGGGTGTAAAAATGGAAATCACGAATACCTTCTTTGGCTAGTACTTTTACCATATCCATGGCGATGCTCGCGCCCATAAGGTTACGGGTTGTTTGGTCATCTTTGTCTATGCCGTCATACATTTTATGCAACCAGTTCGGTACGTGCACATTGGTAAAACCTGCAAAACGCTGCAACGTTTGATAGTTAGTCACAGGAAGGATCCCAGGGACTATGTCCATATCGATGCCCGCTGCGGCGGCTCTGTCTCTGAAACGTAAGAAAACTTCGGCATCGAAGAAGAACTGACTAATCGCTTGGTTTGCTCCTGCTTCGGCCTTGCGCTTAAGGTTCAGCAAATCAAATTGGCTATTTGGTGCTTCAGGGTGTTTTTCTGGATAGGCCGCAACCGCAATGTCAAAGTCAGCCACGTCGCGCAACAAAGCAACCAAATCAGACGCATAAGAAACGTGCTCAGTGTAGCCTTCGGGTAAATCGCCACGCAAAGCAACGATTTTACGAATGCCGCTGGCCCAATAATCTTTGGCAATTTGCTTTAGCTCTTCTCGACTTGCGTCAACACAGGTCAAGTGCGGCGCTGCCGCTATGCCTGTTTCGCTCTGAATGCGTTTTACGATTTCGTGGGTGCGGTCACGCTCACCGCTGTTGGCACCGTATGTCACTGACATATATTTAGGCTTGAGCGGTGCTAGGCGTTCAACCGATTTCCACAATGTTTTTTCCATTGTCTCGGTTTTCGGAGGAAAAAATTCAAACGATACATTGATCCCTTTCACTTCAGACAGTGACTGGTTGAGGGCATCGATACCTTGTGCATAAGAGACCATGGAAAGCTCCGTTAATATCTAGACGTTTAGACGTCTAAACTAAACTTTGTACGTAAAGCCGTCAAGATGTTTAGCAGTCTATCGTTGACCTTTATTGGTTTATGGTTAGAATTTCCCCTTATAAGAAAGAAAAAAGCGAGTAAACGATGGCTAAAACGACGAAATGGAATGGGAAATACATTCATCCCTACGCCGAACACGGAAAGAAAAGCGAGCAGGTGAAAAAGGTGACTGTGTCTATTCCCCTTAAAGTGCTCAAAGTATTAACGGATGAACGCACCCGTAGGCAGGTGAATAATCTGCGTCATGCGACAAACTCAGAGCTACTGTGTGAAGCGTTTCTGCACGCTTTTACTGGGCAGCCTTTACCGAACGACAATGATTTGCAAAAAGATAACGACAATCGCATTCCTAGCGATGCTTTACGCATCATGCAGGAAATGGGCATTAACATCGATTCAGAAGAATAGGCCTTAGCAGGCTATTCTTCTGACCGAGATAGACCTCAAGCGTAATCGTACTGGCCGCCGCGTGAGAGTCCTTGTTGATAAGCAGGTCGCTCATGAATGCGCTTCACATAGGCAGCAATGTTCGGGTATTGCCCGGGGACATTACGCGAAGCCATAGCCTCTAACGGGAAGCTCATTTGAATATCAGCGCCTGTTAGTGTATCCCCAGCAAACCATTCATTCTCAGCTAAATATTGCTCCACGTACTTCAGGTTCGCTACCAGATTCAGTCCGTAATATCCGTCCATCACTTTATCAGCAATTTTATTGGCCACCATTTTAACAAAAAACGGCTTGGCATTTTGGCGCACTTTATCGAACACCAGTTTTGCTACCATAGGCGGCATCATTGTACCTTCGGCGAAGTGCAACCAATAGGTGTATTGACGGTATGCTTCGGTACCTGCCTCAGGTATCAAGGCTTTATCGCTATATTTACGCGCCAAATAATCAATGATCGCCCCTGATTCTGCCACGGTAACTTCACCATCAGTGATAACCGGCGATTTACCAAGCTGATGCACTTTTTTCAATGATTCGGGCGCTAGGTTGGTCTGACTATCTCGCTGATATCGCTCAATGTCATATTCCACACCTAATTCTTCGAGCATCCATAGAATGCGCTGAGAGCGTGAGTTGTTTAGATGGTGGAGTGTGATCATGAGACACCTTTTATACAGTAAGTTTTTGATAGTACTAAAGTACGCGCAAAGAACCGAACTGGCTCATCAAAAATATGAATATGTTTTCATTAACGTAAAAAGGCTGAAGAAATCCCCAGCCTTTTTTAGAAAACGAGCAACCGAGAAAGATTATTTTCCTGACGGATCGAGACTCGCGTAATACGCTGCCAAGTTTTCAATATCTGCATCGCTTAGGCCCGCCACCATAGGTGCCATAACCATATTTTTACGCTCTCCAGAACGGAACGCTTTAAGTTGTAATGCCAAGTATTGCTCTTTTTGACCTGCTAAGTTGGGATACATTGGAATTTGTGAGATACCATTAGCACCATGACATGCCATACAGGTCGCTGATTTAGTTTTACCGGCCGCAATGTCGCCAGCGAAAACGTTAGTTGATAACATGGCAACTGTCGACAGACTCGCCACAACACATGCTTTTGAGATTAGATTCATATTTGGTCCTTAAGGTAACTTCGGTTTACAAAAAACCATTCTACGAGTAATAAAATAGGGGCAGACAATGAATTTAGATCATTCATATGCAACGCAACTAGGTGATTTAGGTGCCTTAACTAAACCTTTAAGTGTGGCCAACCCTCAACTCATTGAGGTAAACCACACGTTGCGTGAAGCTCTGCAACTACCAGCATCATGGTTTACGCAATCTAGCATAATGTCGATGCTTTTTGGCAATACAAGTTCGCTTACGAAACATTCTTTTGCACAAAAGTACGGCGGTCATCAGTTTGGTGGCTGGAATCCAGACCTAGGAGACGGCCGTGGTTTATTGCTTGGTGAAGCAAAAGATCAACAGGGAAACCCGTGGGATTTACATTTAAAAGGCGCAGGCCCAACGCCCTATTCACGATTCGCCGATGGGCGTGCTGTGCTGCGTTCGACCTTACGTGAATACCTTGCGAGCGAAGCACTGCATCACATGGGCATTCCCACATCGCGCGCATTATGCCTTATTACCAGTGACGAACCTGTGTATCGTGAGAAACAAGAAAAAGCGGCCATGATGATCCGCGTTAGCCAAAGCCATATACGTTTTGGGCACTTTGAGTACTTTTACCACAATGGTGAGTTGGATAAACTCGAGAAGTTGTTCGACTATTGCTTTGAACGGCATTTTTCTGACTGTTTACAGACCGAGTCACCGCATTTAGCAATGCTCGAAAAAATAGTCACCGATACTGCAACCTTAATTGCTAAATGGCAAGCATTTGGTTTTAACCACGGTGTAATGAACACAGATAACATGTCGATTCACGGTATCACCTTTGATTTTGGCCCCTATGCATTCTTAGATGATTTTGATCCTAAATTTGTCTGTAATCATTCAGACCACCAAGGGCGTTACGCATTTGAGCAACAACCTGGCATTGGTTTGTGGAATCTAAATGCCCTTGCCCACGCGTTCACTCCTTATTTGAGCATTGAGCAAATAAAAAGCGCATTGAGCCAATACGAACCGCGACTGATGGCTGAGTTTTCACAGTTAATGCGCCAAAAACTTGGGTTATATGAAAATAATCATACCACTGCCGAACTGGTCAATCGTTGGCTTGATTTGGTATCACAAGATAAGCGCGATTACCATATCAGTTTTCGATTATTGTGTGACATTGACGAGCAAGGTGCCCACCCGAAGCTAGTCGATCATTTTATTCAACGTGAAGCGGCCCAAGCTTGGCTCACACAATACCAACAAGCGATACGCGCTCAAGGCACGGATACACAAGAGCGACAAGCACAAATGCGTAAAGTGAATCCAGCGTATGTGCTGCGAAATTATCAAGCTCAACTAGCGATAGACGCAGCAGAGCAAGGTGACTTTACCCATTTCAGAATGCTTCTACAGGTATTACAGCAGCCGTTTGAGAGTAAACCTGAGTACGCAGAATTTGCTAAGCCTCCCCCTGATTGGGGTAAGCATATGGAAATATCGTGCAGCAGCTAATCATCATGTATAAATATAAACTCTTTGTTGAATGGGAATAACCGATGTTAGGCTACGCGTTAACATACAATTCGCCGTTGCATACCGTCATTAACGTCGTGACTGCAACGCACCTTGCTTTGGTTTTCTAAATTGTGAAAATGCGCCTTTCATCCCGCTTTACTCCGTTACTGTGCTTCATGTTGCTGATTGTTATGCAACTAAGCCAAGCAGTGTCAGCGCAGGTAGAGTTAACCCCAGTTAACGTGAGTAATAGCGCTGCGCCTATCAATTTGATGGAACATAGCCAGTGGTTGGTGGCAGATAACCGCGTACAATTATCGGATATACAAGAACTTACCACCTGGCGCAGTGAATTCTCACCTCAGCCACTGAATGCTAACCAAAGCCTTTGGGGTAAAGTCACCCTGACGAGCGAGAGCAGCAACAAACCGTTTTTTATCAGTATCGATAATCCGCGTATTGATGCTCTTGATATTTACATACTAGATGAGCGCGACCGCATAATTAATTCCTACCGCATGGGAACAAGCCGTCCTTTAGATAACGGCCCGTTCGCCCACAGGCTGTTTGTGATTCCGTTAGATATTCCTTATGCCCAACCACGCAACATCTATGTAAAAGTTCGTGATAATGGCCCGTTAGTGTTCGCGTTTACGTTACAAACCGAAACCGCTTTACTCGATAAAGAACAGCGCAACAGCATTGTTTTCTCCCTCATAAGTGGCGCGCTCGCCATGATGGTATTGTACTTTTTAGTGACTTATACCTTGCTTCGCAGTCCTGTTCGCTTCTGGTTTTCGGTTGCCAGTACCGCGTACTTGCTGCTGTTTTTAAATAGCCAGGGGGTGGTGAGCTACCTGTCAGGGTATAACGCATATATCGACAATATCAGCACCATTTTGTGTGCACTGCTTCTGTTTTCATTAGCCAAAATAACCTTCACTATATTTCGCCCATTGCCCACCTATTACCGCTACTTTCTATACGCTACGGGTTGGATCAGTGCAGCATCCGCGTTTGTTCTCAATAGTTACCATCAGATTTTATTGGTGTCAGGTGCCGCAGCACTAGCGGTTGTTACCATTGCAGTACTGGCGATATTTTACCGCTATAAAGGCCACCACATTAGTAACCGCATGTTCGCCTTAGGCTTAACATTAATCGCTTTGACCACGGCGGCGCATACCGGTCTTTATCTCAAATGGCTTGCCTTCCCTGAACAGCTTTCCCTGACGCTCAGCGCGCTCATCATTATCGGCATTGTGCTTATTGCCGTAGCGATAGCGGCCCATGAAAAAGTCATTGCATTTCGTCATTACACTGAGCAACAAGACGCCATTCGAGACCTACAGCAGTTTGTCGATATGTTTGAAGATGCGCCCGAAGGACGATTTATTACCAGTTTGGACGGCGAGCTACTGCGCGCCAACCGTGCCATGGCAAAAATATTCGGCTATGAAGACGTCGCCCACATGAAAGCACAATTGGACTCTGTATCTACCTTGTATGCTCAGTCGCACGAACGTGAACTATTGCTCGGTGAGCTACATAAAAATCAGTCAACCTTGGGTAAGGAAATTAAAGGCCAAACACGCCAGAACCAGCCGCTTTGGTTGCTGGTTTCAGCCCAGTTGAGCGATAGCAGTAAAGGCCTTGCTAAAGGCGACGGTACAAGCAGTGATAAAATAATTTACGGCTCGATTTTAGATATCAGTAAGCAAAAGGCCGCGGATCAGAATATCGAATACATGGCCAGTCACGATACCCTAACCGGCTTTTACCAACGCCAAGAATTCGAGAAACGCTTACACGCAGCCATTAATCAAGCCAAACAAGAGCAGGACGAGCTGACCTTGCTGCACGTTAATATCGATCAGTTCAAAGCGATTAACGATACTTATGGCCACAAAGCGGGCGACGCCATTCTTAGGCAGTTTTCCCAGTTGATGCTCAAAATAGTGACTGTCGACAACATGATTGGCCGTCTAGGTGGCGACGAATTCGGCATATTACTGACGGGAAGCAACGCCCAGAACAGCTTTATGCTGGCAAATAAACTGCTTAATACCGTGCAAAATTATGACTTCTCCTGGGAAGAGCGCCGTTTAAGTATCGGCATCAGCATTGGCCAAGTATCCTGGAATGAAAAAGTCACTAGCTCAGAACAATTGCTAAGTATGGCGGATTCTGCCTGCTATATGGCCAAAACCCTCGGCCGTAATCGTTTGCATACTTATTCTTCTACTGACAAACAAATAGCAAAATATGAATCCCAGTTAAGTTGGCTACCTCGCATTCAACATGCGTTGACCCACAATGGCTTTGAGCTGCATATGCAAACATACATGCCAATGACCTCGATAGCGCAGGGGCATCATTATGAAATATTATTGCGCCTAGTAGACGAACACGACCAGCGTGTTTTACCGAACGAGTTTTTACCTGCAGCTGAACGTTATAACCTCAGCGCTAAGATTGATCGCTGGGTTATCGATACTTATTTTACCTGGCTGAATCAAAACCCGCAGCACAAGGAAGATCTCGTTCGCTGTAACATTAATCTTAGCGGACAGTCTTTAGGCAATCAGGACTTAAAGTTATTTATTCTCAGCGCTTTTGAAAAGTACCACGTACCCCACAGCAAAATATGCTTTGAAATAACCGAGAGTATGGCTATTTTAAAACTTGATGAAACCATTGAGTTTATTAATACCTTCAAAGCTCTTGGGTGCACGTTTGCCTTAGATGACTTTGGTAGCGGCTTTTCATCTTATAATTACCTTAAAAACCTACCGGTTGATCAAGTTAAGATTGATGGTGAGTTCGTCAAAAGTATTCTTATCGACTCAGTTGATATGGCCATGGTGACCTCGATAAAGGACATCGCGAGCGCCATGAAAATTCAAACAATTGCCGAATATGTTGAGTCAAAAGAAATAATGGTTGAGCTTGGTAAAATAGGCGTCGATTTTGTGCAAGGGTTTGGTGTTAATAAACCCGCTCCTTTGCATACGTTGAAAGACGATGACCAATTGCTTAAATCAAAGCCGGAGTCGTAAAGGCACTTGTTTTTAAATATTCAGCACCCATATTTTGTACCAGTGTGTCACCCCTTTAAAACCTTTTTACAAGTCAGCATTTAACATTATGAAACAACATCAGAAGTACGAATTCGTGAGCTCAGCCTCCCTACCAACACGCTGGGGACAGTTCACTATACACGGGTTCGTTGAAACAGCGACCGAGCAAGAACATGTCGCACTATCCTACGGACAATGGCAATCTGGCGATGTGATCCCCATTCGTATCCACTCTGAATGCTTAACCGGTGATGCATTATTTAGCACCCGATGTGACTGTGGAGCGCAATTAGAAAAAGCGCTACAAAACATTGTTGAGCAAGGCAAAGGTGTATTGCTGTATTTGCGCCAAGAAGGCCGTGGGATTGGGCTACTCAATAAAATTCGCGCGTATAACCTGCAAGATCAGGGATTAGATACGGTTGAAGCCAATGAGCACCTAGGTTTTGACGCTGATTTGCGTGAATACGATATGTGTAAGTTGATGCTCGACACATTAAATGTACAGCGCGTCAATCTAATGACCAACAACCCTAAAAAGCGCACCGCGTTAGAGGGAATGGGCGTTGAAGTGGTCAGCCGCACACCGATTGATCACGGAATTACCGACGACAACCGTCATTATATTCGCACCAAAACAGAAAAACTGGGGCACAAATTTGACTCCCACTTATTGAAATAACCTATGTACTTGGCCGCTATAAGCGGCCTAATACGTTCCCCCCTGCTGTATTTCAAAAACTCTTAAGCCTCGATTCAGTTTTGGTTAAGCCTGCATAACCCACACTACACTTACGTTAAGTTTTACGCATACCGTAAAATAGCGACTAATTGAGGTGTCCCATGGGCAAAACCACAAAGTATCTGATTATCTACATCGGCATTATCATTCTACTCATCGGTACCGCGATAGAACTCGCCCACGCCGAAACTCAAGATGAGCCCCCAGTAGAATTACATCAAGCGAAGCTTGACCAAATGCTCGCGCCAATCGCTTTGTATCCTGATGCACTGCTGTCACATATTCTAATTGCAGCCACATACCCTTTAGAGGTTGTTCAAGCAGCTCGCTGGCGAGACGAACACGCTGATTTGTCTGAGCAGCAAGCACTAGATCTTGCTGAACAACAAGACTGGGATCCTAGCGTTATTGCCCTTACTCCGTTCAAAGAGTTACTTGAGCGTATGAGTAAAGATTTAAACTGGTTACAAGACTTAGGTGATGCATTTTTAGCGAATGAAGCTCAAGTGCTAGATAGCGTGCAAACACTACGCAGTCGCGCCTATGCCAAGGGCAACTTGCATGACAACCAATATCAAAGCGTTGAACGAGAACAAGAGAAAATTGTGATACACAGCGTTGAGCGTGAAACCGTTTATGTGCCGTTTTATGACACCCGCGTTGTGTACGGCGATTGGTGGTGGACAGTCCACCAGCCTATTTATTGGCGCTCGCCACGTCATTACACCTATCACTCTGGGTTTCATTGGAGCCCACGTTTTCATATCAGTGCAGGTTTCTTTTTTGGTGGTTTTCACTGGCGCAATAACCATGTGGTGATAAATAACGACTATCGCTATCGTCGCTCGAATCACAGATACATCTACAACAAGGTGCGCCAGTACCCGCGATGGCAGCATAACCGACACCACAGACGGACAGTTAAGTATCACAATGGTTACAAAAACAAGCATAAGCGCACCGTAGTGAGTCGCAATTACGAAAGCCAGAACCAGCGTCGTCATCAAAAACAGGTGCTCTCGCGATTGAAGCACAAAGAGGCTCAATCTAATCGCGGTGTTTATCACACTAAGCGCAACGCGCAGCATAAGTCTGAACGTTTCGATAAAAAAGCGACATCAACCACCAGACGGTCGATTAACACCGGCCAACACAAGGTAAAGACAGATCGGGTAAGCAAGCATCAGCGTGCGTCGCGAGGTGACACGAATCACAACCGTTTGAATACGCCTCGTAAGTCTGTAAAGCAAGCACCGGCTAAACACGTTAGAAGCCAGCAAGCTCGTAACCACCAGGTTCGCAATCAACAGGCAAATGTGCATAAAAATGTGCATAAAAAGGTACAGCGAATGTCGTCATCGAAGCAGCAACACAGAGCGCAGTCGAGTATGCGTAAGCACTCAAGTCGTGCGGCAAATTCGAATTCAGGAAAGTTTAAAGCAAGAAGGGTAGAACCTTAAGATTTGCTTAGTCGCCAGAAAAGGCTTTAGTGGTGTATGGAAGTATTCAACAAAAGGAAGCTAAAATAGCCTGCAGGGCAGGCTATTTGCCTATGCTGAATGAGGTATCGGACAACCTCTTATGCATTGTTTTTAGTCTTTAGGTAAGCACTAACTTGTGATGCTTCACGCTGTTCTGAGAATTTAATCAAATCAACACCGTTACATTTCATGCCATCAGCAGATACAAGCTTACGAAGAACATCATTAGAGCTTGCAGCAACTTGACCTACTTTACCGCGTAAGCTGCGCTTAAGCATACCAAGGTCATCATTTACTACCGCTTTACAGAAGCTAGAGTATTCACTATCACCTGCGAAACGAACTTTGCTGCTTGATTCCATGGCAGCACTTGCATTAAAAGCTGTCAACGCGACTAAAGATATAAGTACTTTTTTCATGGTTTACTCCAAATATATGTTTGCTAATTAGGTGTACTACAGGTTCTGCCTGCCAATAAAATATCCATGATTTTGATGATCATGTCTGTGGTTTTATTGTTCGAAACTAGTAAAAAGCATGTAAAACAAGGAGTTACACAAAAATAACATTTATAAGCCATTGAATTAAATGAATATTTTTCATTTATATATACCCATAAGTGAAATGAATATTCCTATTTATTCCAAAAACGTCTGTTTAAAACTGAAAGTCACAACAGATATAAATCAAAAATAGAACAAAATATGAACACATTGTGGAGTTAGAGGCAATTTTACAGGTTAAAATGTTGTTAAATTACAAAATATGTAGTTTTTATTACATAATTAGATGGGTGTTTTTTTGCTAAATAGCCCTTTGATGAAATATTTTCTGCATAAATATATATGTAAACGGTCAAAATTCACAAGACCCGCCTGATGGTTATCATTATACTCCGCGCATATTGAGCAACTTTATATTGTGATGGTAAATGCTATGCGATTACTCCCTGAATGGGCGCCCCAAGAAGCGATTATTCTTGCTTGGCCTGACGACAAAACCGATTGGCAGCCTTGGCTTGCAGATGTCATACAAGTCTATTTGACGATCATTGCCACGCTTAACCAAGCTGGCACTGGCGTGATACTGCTGATTCGTGATGACCAGCGCTCTACATTTACCTCTTTGAGCAAAGACTTTGCTCAGCCTATCGATCGCGTTCTGTTAGTGCGCGCCGATTATAATGACACTTGGGTGCGAGATTATGGCTTCTTGACGTGCCACAGCTCAGGCGGCATGCAACCCATTGAATTTAATTTTAACGGTTGGGGCAATAAGTTCGACGCTAAAAAGGACAATCAAATAAACCAGCAAGTCTTAGCTGGCTTATGTCGTTTACCGCTGCAAAGCTTCGATGTGGTGGCTGAGGGCGGCGCGCTAGAAATTGATGATGCAGGGGTGTTGTTGTCTACCGAGTTTTGTTTATCGAACCCAGAACGCAATGGCGATATGACGATGTCACAGTACCGCGGAGCGTTCAAAGTTGCACTCGGTGCCAAAAGCGTACACATATTCCAGCATGGGCATTTAGAAGGCGATGACACAGATGGTCATATTGATACCCTAGTACGTTTCACGCCTGATGATGGGTTGGTCGTACAGTCTGCATTCAATGTGCCCGATGACTCGCACCATGCAGGCTTAGCAGCTCTTGTAACAGAGTGCCGCGAAGCATTGCCAGAGCATAAAATATTCGAATTGCCTTTACCTTGTGTATTCAATCAGCAAGGTGAGCGTTTGCCTGCATCTTATGCAAACTACTTGATAAATAATAAACAGATCTTATGTCCTGTATATCAACAACCACAAGATGATCTCGCCATGGAAGTGATGGCGAAAGCCTATCCAGGGCATAGCATAGTGCCAATCAACTGCTTACCTTTGGTACAGCAATTTGGTAGCTTGCACTGCATTAGCATGCAGGTACCTGTGAGTACGTTAACCTTTGATATCAGCCAAAAACTAGCAACAGGAGTCAGTGAGTTATGAGTCGCACCCCGCAAACCGCTAAAACCCTTAAAGTAGGGGTTGTTCAGCAGGCGGTTGCCAATAATGACAAGCAATTAAGTTGGCAACGTAGCGCTGAGCAAGTCACCAAACTCGCCGAACAAGGCTGTGAATTAGTGATGCTGCAAGAGCTGCACAGCACCTTGTATTTCTGCCAACAAGAAAACACTGATTTTTTCGATTTGGCTGAGCCAATACCAGGCCCTGCAACGGATTACTTTGCCGAGTTGGCCGCCAAATTAGATATAGTGCTAATTACCTCTTTGTTTGAAAAACGCGGTTCTGGCTTGTATCACAATACCGCTGTGGTGTTTGATCGCCAGCTAGGCATGGTGGGTAAATATCGTAAGATGCACATTCCTGACGATCCAGGCTTTTACGAGAAATTTTACTTCACACCGGGTGATATGGGCTTCGAGCCTATTCAAACCAGTGTCGGCAAATTAGGTGTGCTTGTTTGCTGGGATCAGTGGTATCCAGAAGCAGCGCGTTTGATGGCGATGCGCGGGGCTGACATGCTGTTTTACCCTACAGCTATTGGTTGGGACCCTGCGGATACCGAAGACGAGCAGCAACGCCAATTTGGTGCTTGGCAGACCATACAACGCTCTCATGCCGTAGCGAATTCAGTACCGGTTATTGTGGCAAACCGCACTGGCTTTGAAGCCTCACCGGTAGAAGGCGATAACGGCATTCAGTTCTGGGGGCAAAGTTTTATCGCTGGCCCACAGGGGGAAATTCTGGCGCAAGCAGATGCAGACAGTGAGCAAAACTTGATGGTGGAATTGGACTTGGCTCGCACAGAGCAGGTTAAACGTATTTGGCCGTATTTCCGTGACCGCCGCATTGATGCATATGATGATATGACTAAGCGCTGGCGCGACTAAATCGCCCAGCGTATAAAAGCAAAGCCCCAGTGTTTATAAACTCTTATTTATAAACACTGGGGCTTTTTTGATGTGCAAATGCAGAAGGAACCAAGAGGAGCTAAATCACAGACGCTAACGGCGCGTTCGGTAAGCTTGGCTGATGAATTAAATGATCATCTTGCCATATCTGCTGCATTTTCTGCGCATCGATATTCCCGCCAGATAAAATCACCACCACTTTTTGCGGCGAGTTTTGTTGCGCTAGATAATTCACTACACCATGCATACTCATCGCGCTCGTTGGCTCGATATGAAGTTTCAACAAATGCTGTAACCACTGGGTCCAGTAGGCGATTTGCCTTTCGTCCACCTCATAAAAACCGTCCAATTGCTGAATAATCGGATATGTATGCTCGCCAACTGCAGGCGTTGCCGCCCCATCGGCAAGGGTTTTAGCCGGCGTAGTTAAACGCTGTATGCTGCCTAAACGCAATGATTGCGCTGCGTCATTGCCAGCCAATGGTTCACAGGCAATCACGTTAGATTGCGGGCTATTGTGTCTTGCTGCAATCAAGCTACCCGAGGCTAATCCCCCGCCGCCACAAGGCATGAATATCGCATTGACATCTGAAGTTTGCTCGAATATTTCAGCAGCTACCGTGCCCTGCCCCGCGATAACATCAGGATGATTAAAAGGCGGGATCCATAACGTACCCGGCTCTTGGGCTGCTTGCTCTACGGCAATGTCGGCGTCATCTCGTAACGGAAACAAACGTAACTCAGCCCCGTAAGAGCGGGTAGCGGCAGCTTTAATTTTCGAAATGTTTTGCGCGCTAAAAATGGTCACTGGAATATTAAACAAAGAAGCTGCATAGGCTACTGCCTGGGCGTGATTACCAGAACTACTTGCCACTACTCGCTTAATGGATTGCTTTTGCTGCCTTGCATGCAACAGTGTATTCAACGCACCCCGTAACTTAAATGCGCCTGTACGTTGCAGACATTCTGTTTTAAATAGCACTTCGTGCCCTAGCCAATGATTCAGTAACGCAGACGTCATGAGCTCAGACGTACGCACGTAGTTAGCAATACGTTGTCTTGCCGCGCTGATATCTGCAAAAGTCACTTCAGGCATGTTGCATTAACTCCTTAAGATTTAGGCCAGTATGCACTTTAACATGAGCTATTATTCGTTATCAGTTCTCTTTTAAGCCAAAATCGGTTTTACTAGGTAAAAACAAAAAGGAGAATAATATGGGATTACTCGATGCCATTATGGGCAACGCGTCTGAAATTGATGTCAGTGAAGTGAGCGAAGAATTAGCACCGATTATCGGTGCGACCGAAGAGGTTCAACAGGTGTTTAAAGTCGTACGGGATATGTACGTATTCACCAATAAACGCTTATTGTTGATTGATAAACAAGGGTTAACTGGCCGAAAAGTGGATTACCACTCGATCCCGTACCGGGCAATTACTCAGTTTAAAATTGAAACCGCTGGGCATTTTGATTTAGACGCAGAAATAAAAATTTGGGTGTCAGGACAAGATCAACCCATCGAAAAAGAGCTTAAAAAAGACACCGTTGTCGGTATTCAGCAAACCCTTGCTACTCACATGTTTGCATAATTGCATACATATCAATGTATAAATAAAAACGGCGACTCAACAGTCGCCGTTTTTAATTTTCTCTTGCTAACTAATTTCAGTGTCTATTTCATATCAAAATGACGATCGAAAAAGTTGGTAATTGTGTGAAACAAATGAATACCGGTTTGCTTACCACGGATACTGTGCTTTTTACCCGGATAATCCATGCTTTCAAATGGGATGGCTAGATCCTGCAAATGTTTGTACAGCTTGGTGCTGTTGGTAAACAATACGTTGTCATCGGCCATGCCGTGATAAATCATCAAATCACCGGTTAGATTTTTCGCATATGGGAAAACCGATGACGCGATGAAAGCATCTTCGTCTTCTTTAGGGTTACCCATATAACGCTCGGTGTAATGGGTATCGTATAACGCCCAATCAGTCACTGGTGCGCCAGCAACACCTGCTTTGAAATACTCGCCAGCTTTAAACATGCTCATCAACGACATGTAACCACCGTAACTGTGACCGTAAATGCCAATACGCTCTGGGTCAACATAAGGCAGTTTACGCAAGAATTTTACGCCCGCTATTTGGTCATCTACTTCCGTGCTACCCATTTTCTTGTATAGAGGGTCTTCAAACGCTTTACCACGATAGTTAGAGCCTCGGTTATCGACAGAAAAGACCACATAACCTTTATTCGCCCAATATTGCATTAGCAACCCACGATTACCGCCCCAGCTGTTAGTAACAACTTGTGCATGGGGGCCGCCATACACGTAAACAATAACAGGGTGTTTCCCTTGAATTTTCTTCGGTTTATACAAACGATAATAAAGCTCTGTGCCATCATCGCTGACAAAACTATCGAGTGTTGGCTCTACCCAGTCACTTTGCAGAGCTTCTAAGGGGTGGCTCCCTTTAATCGCGTTTTCATTTAACCATGCTAGGTGCTTACCATCGGCTTGATGCAAGCTGACTTGCCATGGTGTATTCACGGTAGAGAATTTATCAACATAAACAGATGCGTCATCACTGAAACTAGGAACATGAGTTCCACTTCGCTGACTTAGCTTTTTAATGTCTCCACCAGCGATAGATACCGTATAAATATGTTGCTCTAGTGGCGTATTCGCGCGACCAGTGAAATATATAAGACCTTGCTTTTCATTAATGGCTTCAATTTCATCTACTACCCAGTCTCCTTGGGTTAATTGGCGCACCAATGTACCGTCGTTTTTATACAGATATAAATGTTTAAACCCTGATTTTTCCGACGCCCAAATAAAGTGCTTTTGGTCGTTCAAGAAATGTAGATCGTCATTTAGGTTAACCCAAGTGTTGCTCAACTCTGTAAGCAAGGTGTTTTGCTTGCCACTTTGGCTATTAAAAGCACGCAGCTCTAGGGTCTTTTGATCTCGGCTTTGCCATTGGTAGGTCAACGTTTGGCTGTCTTTCATCCAATTCACTCTAGCAAGGTAAATATCTTGCTCTTTGCCTAAATCGACCCATTGAGTGTTGCCGCTAGCGAGATCTTTCACCGCAAGTTTAACCGTTACGTTTGGGGTACCTGCACTGGGGTAACGCTGGTTAATCATTTTGATTGAATCAGCGTATATTTCGCTACGGGTAATTTCATCAACTGGAGATTCGTCCACTTGAGTGAACGCAATTTTGCTTTCATCTGGTGACCACCAGTAGCCTGTCATACGGCCCATTTCTTCTTGAGCAACAAACTCTGCCATGGCGTTTTTAATTGTGCCTTTACCATCAAACGTAAGCTGTGTTTCAACCTGTGTCTTGATATTTTTAATGAACAAATTTTGTTCGCGTACGTAAGAAATAAAATTCGCTTTAGGTGAAAAACGAATATCGGTTTCAAACGCGTCTGTATCTAAAATCTTTTGGGCTTTTTCATCCCCTAAGCGGAAGTAATACGCATCACCCGCTAACGGAAACAACAAGGCCTTACCATCATCGGACCAAAAATAGTTCACAATACCTGAACCACTTAAACGCATGCGCTCTCGGCGCGCTTTCTCTTCATCAGATAGTGCCTCAGGGCCGCTGTGCAAATCGTCCGAGTTGAACAACATTTGAGTGTTACCCGTAGCGATATTGTACTCCCACAAATCATAACGCTCGTAATCTGTGGTTTTCCCCTGTAAAAAGGTCACGCGCTTGCCGTCGGGTGAAACTTTCACATTGTTCGCAGAGCTGCCTTCTAAGGCCGGAGAGTCAAAAATTCGTTCTATCGTGAGGTTTTCAGTTGCCATTGCCGGTACCGCCAGTGAACATAACAAGATCCAAAAAAGATTTTTCATTATTATCTTTATCCTTTAATCATATGCTGCGCATTGTAAAGGCTTGATCCAAATAGGTAAAACATGAAGAGCAGAAATACTGCGTTAGTTTTAGGCGCAACAGGCCTAGTGGGTAAAGCTTTAGTGACACAGCTTTTGGCTGACCCTCGTTACACCAAGGTGACGTGCTTGGTTCGAAGACCGCTGAAACACAGCGACTACCCTGACGTAGAGGGCAAGTTGGAGCCCATCGTTATTGACTTCGAGGCGCTACAAGATTACCAAGGCTATTTTAACGCCGACCATATCTACGTGTGCTTAGGCACCACAATTAAACAAGCAAAAAGTAAAACGGCCTTTCGCAAAGTCGACTTTGAATACGTGCATATAGCCGCCCAACTTGCGAGAGCACAAAAAGTGAAAAGCTTTGTATGGATATCCTCAGTAGGGGCAAACGCAAAAAGTAAGCGCTTTTATTTACGCGTGAAGGGTGAGCTAGAAAACGCCATACTGAATATGTCTGGTTTAGCCCACGCGAGCGCGGTACGCCCATCTTTATTACTTGGAAATCGGGCTGAGGTACGCTTTTTAGAGCGCGTCGGGATCATGTTTGCCAATTTCATTTCACCTCTTTTATTTGGGCACTGGGCAAAATACAAACCGGTTTCAGCAAGGCAAGTAGCAGCGCATATGATAACTCTGCAAGACTTTACGTCTAAGAGGGGCATTCAATGAAGCGCCAAGGGTTTCAATTTAAGCAGTTTTTTGTTGAACACCAAGACTGCGCCATGAAAGTCGGAACCGACAGCATTATGTTGGGTAGTTGGGTAACCTGCCCAACTTGCAACAATGACATTGCCCCCCAGCAGTTTTTAGACATAGGCACGGGTAGCGGCTTGCTAGCCATAATGCTTGCCCAGAAAAGTCCTGCGCACACCTGTATTACTGGAATTGATATTGATAGTGACGCTATAGGTCAGGCTAAGCGGAATATGGCCAATAGCCCTTGGTCAGAAAAATTGGACGCGCAGCAAACCAGCTTACAGAGTTTTCATAAACGTGAGGTCGATCAGAAATATCGTCTGATAATCAGTAATCCACCGTATTTTAATAGCCCTATTTTGAGCGAAGAAAAACATACCCAAAAACGCGTTCAAGCACGACAAACCAGTGAGCTAACCCATCAATCGTTACTCAATAACGTGGCGCAATTACTGGCTGACAACGGCATGTTTTACTGCGTTCTTCCTAGCGATGTTTGTGAGGCATTTATTGAGTATGCGAACACAATAGGCTTGCAGCTAATAAAACAACTCACCGTGTATTCAAAACCGAACACAACTGCCCTACGTGAATTACTTGCCTTTGGCTTTGAAGCCCGCGCACTGTGCACAGATTCATTGACTATTTATACAGAAAATCACCAATATTCAGCCGATTACAAAGCACTATGTAAAGACTATTACCTCAACTTTTAATGCTGTTTAGCCTTAGTTATCAAGAAAAAACGCTAGATACTTGTGAGAAAATTGCCTAATGTGAAGACAGAGCAAACGTAAAAACAGTCTTATTTGCTCCACTTTGGGAGGTTCTTATGCACGCTGTTCCGCTACCAAACTCTGTTTCATCCCTGACTGACCGCTTACACGTGTTGGAATTTCACTGGCACGGCGTCGGGCTACAAATTCCTAAATTTGCTTTATATGCTTGTGTGCCAAACCCCACGTTTACTTGTTTTGTCCAGCGCCATCATAGGCAAATCGCGATCATGGAATTTGGTCGCTACACCCTGCCCATCCTCGACCCGTTAGAAGACGATTTAGACGATCAGGCTAATTTTGTCGCCATCGTGAGTGTTGCCAGAGGGAATCGTTTTGGCTTGTATGGGTTCCCCGCTGACAACCAGGGGCAAAGCTTTACTTTGCCTTTGGATCACGAAAGCGTGCCGCGCATCGTTGAATACTTTATTTAATAGTGGGTTAACAATAGTTAAAGACAAATATTGGGGTTGTCGTATATTTCACGATTAAGCGTCGCGAGTTAAGCCTTTTTCGATACTTCGAATTAAGCGCTGATTTAAACGCTGAGCCTGCTTGGGTAAAAGCGAGTCGTCAGTTGCGGTGTCATCACTAATATTGACCACTTCTAAGCTAAGTTGTTTTTTAGCCTCCTGTTCTTTGAGTGCCCATTGAGCATGCTCTTTGACCAAATCAGTGCCGCTTACCTCTAGCTCAGTAAGCACCTCGCAAATCTGCTGTGAATAGGGCGCGTTACCTAACGCTACGGCAATATTACGCTGCCAGCGCTCGTGGCCAATTCTGCGTATGGCAGAGCCTTCAGTGTTTTTCAAAAACGTGCTTTCATCCCAACACGCCAACTCCGCTAAGGTTTTGTCTTGTAACATGTCACGGGGGTGAAAATCGCTTTCTTTGGTCAGTTTAGCGTAGCGGTTCCACGGGCAAATCAGCTGGCAATCATCACAACCATATATACGGTTACCTAACGCCCGACGAAATTCTTCAGGTATAGCACCATTTAATTCAATCGTAAGATAGGAGATACAGCGTTTGGCATCCACAACATACGGCGCCACAATTGCTTGTGTTGGGCAGATGGTAATACAAGCATTGCAACTACCGCATTGCTCTTCTACTGGTTCATCCACGGGTAAGGGAATATTAATAAACAGTTCACCTAAGAAAAACCACGATCCCCCTTCTTTATTCAGCGTCAGTGAGTGCTTGCCTGTCCAGCCGATACCGGCTTTTTCTGCCAATGCATGTTCTAGCACAGGGGCTGAATCTACAAACGGTCTGAAATTAGCCGTTGTGCACTCGCTGCGAATTTTTTCACCCAGTTTTTTAAGGCGATTACGTAAAAGCTTGTGATAATCACGCCCTAAGGCATAGCGGCTAATGTAAGCCGTATCTTTATTTTTTAAGGTCTGGGCAAATTTAGCATCAGGAGGTAAATAATCCATACGCACACTTATCACGCGCAAGGTTCCTGGCAATAATTCTGCGGGTCTGGCGCGCTTCATACCGTGTTCGGCCATAAAATTCATTTGCCCATGGTAGCCCTCGTCCAACCAAGCTTGTAGCTTGTGTTCATGACGCGATAAATCGATATCAGCGATCCCTACCTGTTGAAAGCCTAGCGCTTCGCCCCAAGCCTTGATATTTTGGGCTAATTGATGGAGATCATATTGTGCAAAAGACATTAACTACCTTGACGGATAATTGGGCGCCGAGCAGTTTATCACAGAAAGTTTTTCTCGCGCAGCAGGTACGCCAACACGAAGAAGACGCTGCTGAAACATGTGGTTATCACATGGACATGCTAATGCAACGAGCAGGTCAGGGAATATTTCGCCATTTAAAAGCTAATTTCCCCTATGCCCATAACGTATTGGTCATCGTTGGCGCCGGCAATAACGCTGGCGATGGCTTTGTCGTTGCGACCTTGGCCAAGTCATTTGGCTGGCAGGTAACAGTAGCGGCATTGAACCCCGACAAGACACTCAGCGGTGACGCGCATACGGCTCAAGACGCCTGGTTTAAAGAGGGCGGCAGTATTAAGCACTGGCAAGAAATAGAGTTTGCCTCGTATGACGTTATTGTCGATGGCATACTCGGCACAGGTTTGACCGGACAAGTTCGGGATGACGCCCGGGAGCTTATTAATGCCGTAAATGATGCAAGCCTTCCGGTACTGAGTATCGATGTGCCCTCTGGGCTAAATGCCGATACCGGCGTGCCGCTTGGGGTAAGTATCAAGGCCGACTGTACTGTCACCGTTGTGGCGCAAAAGGCAGGTTTGCTTACAGGCCAAGGTAAATCCTACTGCGGCAAGCTCATTTATGATGATTTAGATATAGCTGAAGCATTCAATGCCATTGCGACGCCGATTGCGTGCAAGGTGAGCTACGTTGACTTACCTGAGCTAGGCAAGCGAGAGCCGAATGCGCACAAAGGGCATTTTGGGCGCTTACTCACGGTTGGTGCCAATAGCGGTATGCCAGGTTCATTGCGCTTAACCAGCGAAGCTGCCTTGCGAACTGGTGCCGCCCTAGTGCGCGCTTATTGCCATACTGATAGTCGCTTGCCCATTTCTATGGGGCGCCCCGAATTGATGATTGCCAGTGAGCAACTGGATAAACAGCTTGATTGGTCATCGTGTTTGGCAATTGGCCCAGGGCTAGGCACTGACAAATGGGCAACTGACGTATTCAGCCAGCTAATGGCCCATTTAGAATCTAATCAAAAAGCCTGTGTTATCGATGCTGATGGCCTCAATTTATTAGCGGACTCAAGTCGAAGCGCGCGCACCCTGCTCTCTACCAAACTTAGCGTCATCACGCCCCACCCTGGCGAAGCGGCGCGGCTGCTGCATTGTAGCGTGCCTGACATAGAAAACGATCGACTGAATGCCGCCCAAACGTTAGCTAAAAAATATAATGCAGTGGCAGTATTAAAAGGCGCTGGCACGATTATTAGTAATGGTGAGCAAAGCTGGATTTGCGCAGATGGTAATCCAGGTATGGCCACCGCTGGCATGGGAGATACACTAACAGGTATTATTGGCGGTTTTATTTCTCAAGGCATGAGTGCCACACAAGGGGCTATTTATGGCGTTTGTTTGCACGCTCACGCCGCGGATAACCTTGCCCAACGATATGGTCAACGTGGTATGCTAGCCAGCGATCTATTTGAACCTTTACGAGAATTAGTTAATCCCACATGAAGCACTCTTTTTATTTAGCGGATGAGCAAGCCACTACTGAATTAGCAGCACAACTGGCGAATCTATGTAATCGCGCCACTGTTATTTATCTTGAGGGCGATTTAGGTGCAGGCAAAACCTCTTTTTGTCGCGGTTTTATTCACGGTCTAGGCTACAAAGGGCGCGTTAAAAGCCCGACCTATACCTTGGTAGAACCCTACGAAATTGACAGTTGGCGAATATTTCATTTTGATTTGTATCGCTTGTCTGATCCCGAGGAATTGGAATTTATTGGTATTCGTGATTACTTTGACGACGATTGTATTTGTTTAATCGAATGGCCAGATAAAGGTGAAGGCCTCTTGGCAGGGGCTGATTTACACATTAGTATTGAATTCATTGAAAATAGTCGCTCGTTAACTGTGCAAGCAAATAACGAATATGGACAAACACTACTGAGTAATTTGACCCCCTAATGAAGTATCTGCGGCCAATATCATTATCAGTGCTCCTCAGCATTTTATTGCTGTTGGTTGTGCCGGTTAGTTTTGCTAAAAATGCCATAGATAGCGTTCGTATTTGGCCATCACCTGGTAGTACGCGCATTGTTTTTGATCTCGAAGATACCCCGCAATACAGCTACTTCACCCTGAGCAACCCAAATAGACTGGTCATTGATTTAGCCGACACCAAAAAGAATTTTGATTTCGCCAAACTAGCAAATAAAAGCCCCTTGGTGAAAAAGCTTCGTTATAGCTCAGCCAAAGACAAAAGCGGTATTCGGGTCGTTATCGAACTCAACAAAAAACTCGATAGTAATCTGTTTGCCTTGCCCCCTACTGAGCCCTATCGTAATCGCTTAGTAATAGATTTAGATGACAAGAATGCACCGGCTTCGGCCCCTACTGTGGTCAAACATAATAATACCCAACAATCTCGCGATATCGTGATTGTGATTGATGCTGGTCACGGTGGTGAAGATCCAGGCTCGATAGGACGCGGCGGCACATTCGAAAAAAACATCACGTTAAATGTTGCTCAGCGCCTGGCCAAGCTAATCGATGCTGAGCCTGGTATGAAAGCAGTTATGACACGTTCAGGTGATTATTATATTTCACCCAATAAGCGCCCTGATATTGCTCGCAAGCATAAAGCAGATTTGCTCATCTCGATTCACGCTGATGCATTTACCACTCCGCAGCCCAGAGGAGCTTCGGTTTGGGTACTGTCTATGCGCCGCGCCAACACAGAACTTGGTCGCTGGATGGAAAAATCTGAACGTCATTCAGAGTTATTAGGTGGTGCAGCAGAGGTTATTCAAGACACCGCGAGTGAGCGCTATTTAACCCAAGCCTTGTTAGATATGTCGATGGATCATTCCCTAACCACCAGTTACGATTTAAGCCGAAAGGTAATAGGTAAATTGCGCGGCATTACCAGAATGCACAAGAAAATTCCTCAAGCTGCCAGTCTAGCGGTATTAACCTCACCGGACATTCCTTCTATCTTGGTAGAAACAGGTTTTATCTCTAACCCTTCAGAAGAAAAAAATCTAAATTGGTCTAAGTTTCGTCAGCAACTAGCGACGTCTATCTTCAGTGCTGTCAAAACCCACTTTTCTGAATCGCCGCCTGATGATTCCTTATGGGCCAAACAGAAACGCCATACCCGCACCCACAAAGTACGTAGTGGTGAAAGCCTTTCGTTACTTGCCCAGCGCTACAATGTCAATGTTGGAGCAATTAAGGCCGCCAACAATTTACGCTCAGACGTTGTGCGTATTGGGCAAGTCCTGACTATTCCTCGCACTTAGTCCGTTATACAATAACCACAGTTTCACGTTTTTATTGAGGTCACTTTTTGTCCGCCACCAGTGCAATGATACGAATCTTACCTGCTCAACTTGCTAACCAAATCGCCGCAGGTGAAGTGGTAGAGCGCCCAGCATCCGTTGTAAAAGAGTTGGTTGAAAACAGCCTTGATTCTGGGGCGAGCCAAATCGACATTGAAATCGACAAAGGTGGGCACAAGCGTATTTGCATTCGCGATAATGGCGGCGGAATCGAGAAAGACCAATTAGCACTCGCCTTAAGTCGCCATGCCACCAGTAAAATCAGTTCATTAGACGACTTAGAGCATATTCATAGTTTAGGCTTTCGCGGTGAAGCGCTAGCCAGTATTAGTTCAGTGGCCCGTTTAACCCTTACCTCGAAACCAAAAAGCCAGCAGCAAGCATGGCAGGCACACGCCCAAGGCCGAGATATGGAGGTGCAACTAAACCCGGTTGCCCACCCTGATGGAACTTGCGTCGAAGTAATCGATTTATTCTTTAACACCCCAGCTCGGCGAAAATTTTTACGTGCGGAAAAAACCGAGTTTAACCATATCGATGAAATCATCAGGCGCATTTCTCTTAGCCGTTTTGATGTCAGTTTTAGCCTTAAACATAATGGTAAGCTGTTACGCAAGTACCCTGCTCTCACCCAGCAAACGGATCATCTAAAACGCCTAGGCGCTATTTGCAATAAGGACTTCGCGAGCACAGCTATCGCTTTAGACAGCCATTATCAAGACATGACGTTATCCGGCTGGATAGCCCCACCAGATGTAGCTCATCAGCAATCTGACGTGCAGTATTTTTATGTTAATGGCCGCATGATGCGCGACAAGTTAATCAATCATGCCATTCGCCAAGCATTCGAAGGGGTTATTCACCCTGATTCCTCGCCCAACTATGTACTGTATTTAAACATTACTCATAACGAAGTAGACGTTAACGTGCACCCAGCAAAGCACGAAGTACGTTTTCATCAAGCCCGTTTGGTACATGATTTTATTTTTCGCGCTATTGCTGATGGTATTCACCAATACTTTAGTGATGCGCCAAGCCAAGCTGGTCCAAACGAATTAGCTGAGGTGGCACCTCAACACGATTATATTGCTCCCCTTCAATCAGCGCCCCAGGAAACTGAAAACACGCAGGAGCAAATTGAACAGCGACCACATAACCAGTTTGTACGAGCGCCTTACGCTGATAATGAAGCATCCAAGCTAAGCGTGAATGAAAGCCAATTCTCATCTGGGTATTCACCAGCCACGAATGGCGATACCCGAGCCCAACAGCAAAGCGATAATATGCAAAATGTTGCCGGAGAAGCTCCTCAGCGTAACGGCAACAGTGCGCCTCGCAGCGCAGCATCAAGACCCGGTTCGGGAAATAGCGTGTCAGCTCAAGCGGTAAAAGGTTACCAGCAGTTAATGAGCACCAATAAAACACTTAGCGCTGATGTTTCCTCGCCTATTGAGAACCACCACCTATGCTTACCCGTAGATGATGAGCGACTACTGGTATTATTTGATGCGCAACATTACGTACTGCCAGCCAATGCGTTAGTTGCTGCGCACCTTAGTACTACATTTGATGAACAAAATATGGTTGCCCAACCACTACTGATGCCCGTATCTATTGCCGCTGATAAAGAAACGCTACACTGCGCCCAGGCTTTATATGATGCACTGCTAAACAACCGCGTAGAGATTGGCTGGAGTCAGAAGCGTATCATTCTGAGAAAAGTTCCCTCCGGGATGCGTCAGTTGCCTTGGGCGAATATCTTGCCTGATTTACTTGATACCCAAATGAGCACTGAGAGCCCCGAGAAGATGCAGTCCATAGATGAAAGCGCAGTCAAAGCGCATTTATTTCACTGCATTGCATTGCATTCACCAAAACTCACCCCACTTCAAATGCATAAAATGTGGATGACATTACATGACCATCCGAAGAGCTTTAACACTTTGATGAATAAAGCGGTGTTATTACCGCTAGCAAAACTAGTAAGCGCACATATTGAATCAACTCACTGACAAGCAAGATCTTCCGCCCGCCATTTTACTTATGGGCCCAACGGCTTCTGGTAAAACGGCGCTGGCCATTGAGCTATGCCAAGCACTGCCTTGTGAAATAATCAGTGTTGATTCAGCGTTAATCTATAAAGGCATGGATATTGGCACTGCCAAACCGACAGCAGAGGAACTTGCCCAAGCCCCTCACCGACTAATCGATATCCTCGACCCGGTACAAAGTTACTCGGTAGCTGAATTTAGACGTGATGCGCTGGCGGCCATGCAAGACATTACCCAGCGTGGGCGTATTCCACTTCTGGTGGGTGGCACCATGATGTATTACAAGGCATTAACTGACGGGCTATCCACTTTACCGCAAGCAGATTCACTGGTCAGAGCTGAAATTGAAAAACAAGCGCAAGAAAATGGCTGGCAAACGCTACATCAGGAATTACAAGGGATTGACCCAGTTTCTGCGCAGCGAATACATCCCAATGATCCCCAACGTTTGACCCGCGCTTTAGAGATTTATCGCATTAGTGGTAAATCAATGACCGAATTAAGTTTGAATAAACAACCTTCGGCCCCATATCAGTTTTCACAATTTGCCATCGCTCCTCAAGACCGACATGTATTGCACGATAGAATAGCTCAACGCTTTGATATTATGCTTAATTCTGGTTTCGAAGACGAAGTGGCCACGTTAAGAAAACGTGAAGATTTGCACCTAGATTTACCCTCTATGCGCTGTGTTGGATACCGACAAATGTGGCAATATTTAGACGGTAATAATAGTTACCAAGAAATGCGTGAAAAAGGCTTAGCAGCCACCAGACAACTAGCAAAACGTCAACTAACGTGGTTACGCAGTTGGCAAAACTTACATTGGTTAGATACCTTTTCAAAAGACAATTTGACTAATGTGATGAAACTCAGCAGAATTCGTACGTGAGCCGTGAGCTATACAGCCTTTTTTATTTCTGTATACTGGGCAAAAAGGCGAATTTGATAATAAAAAGAAAGGATAGATGATGGCTAAAGGGCAGTCTTTACAAGACCCATTTTTAAATGCGCTACGCAAAGAGCGTATTCCTGTATCAATTTATCTTGTCAACGGGATTAAATTACAGGGTCAAGTTGAGTCATTCGACCAATTTGTCATTTTGCTTAAAAACACCGTCAGCCAAATGGTATATAAGCATGCAATCTCTACCGTCGTTCCTTCACGGGCGCTACCGGTTGCTGCTACTAATCCTCATGCGGACGCTGACGAGAACCAATAGTTAGTGAAGGTCTCAGGAGAACGGCTTGTTTGACCGTTATGAAGCAGGCGAACAGGCTGTACTAGTACATATAGATTTTTCTGATGACAACAGCAAAGAAGATCTACTAGAACTTCAATTGTTGGCCACATCTGCGGGAGTGAGCGCGGTTGATGTCGTAACAGGCAGCCGTAACGCTCCTCATACGCGTTATTTCGTCGGCAGCGGCAAGGCCGAAGAAATCGCGAATACTGTTAGAGCGTCTGAAGCTGATGTGGTTATTTTTAACCACAGCTTATCGCCATCTCAAGAACGTAACTTAGAGCAAGTATGTAAGTGTCGTGTGCTTGATCGCACAGGATTAATTTTAGATATTTTTGCTCAGCGTGCACGTACCCATGAAGGTAAACTGCAAGTAGAGCTTGCTCAGCTCAAACATATTTCTACTCGCCTTATTCGCGGCTGGACCCACCTTGAGCGCCAAAAAGGCGGGATAGGCTTACGCGGGCCGGGTGAAACTCAATTAGAAACAGATAGACGTTTACTCCGTGCGCGTATTAAAAGTATTCAAGCACGCTTAGGCAAAGTACAAAAACAGCGTGAACAAGGCAGACGCGCGCGAGTTCGCGCCGAAATTCCAACGCTTGCGCTTGTGGGTTACACCAATGCCGGTAAGTCGACTCTGTTTAATACGATTACACAGTCTGAGGTATACGCAGCGGATCAGTTGTTCGCCACGCTAGACCCAACGCTCAGACGTATAGAGCTACAAGATGTGGGGCCTGCTATTTTAGCTGATACCGTTGGCTTTATTCGCCATCTTCCCCATGATTTAGTGGCTGCATTTAAGGCCACACTTCAAGAAACCCAGCAGGCAGATTTATTGCTGCACGTGGTCGACTATTCCGACGATCAATTTCGTGAGAACATCGATCAAGTGAATGAAGTATTAGACGAGATAGACTCTGACGAAATACCTCAATTAATGATTTGTAACAAGATTGATCGCATGGACGGCGTTGAGCCAAGGATCGATCGAGATGAAAACGGCATACCTACTCGGGTCTGGATGTCTGCTCAGCAAGGCTTAGGTACAGAATTATTGTTCGAAGCGTTAAGCGACTGCCTTGCTCAGAATATGGTGCGCTATCAGTTACGCATTCCGCCACAAGAAGGTAAACTACGGGGTGATTTGTTTAATCTTAACTGCATCTCTGAAGAATCTTATGCCGAAGATGGTGACTGGTTAGTAGAGATACATATGCCTCTTGCAGATTGGCAGCGTTTAGCTAAGCGCTCTGATGCTGATTTAGCATCATTTATTGTACAGAGCTTAGATGCGTAAAATTGCGCAGCTACGCGACATGAATAACAGAATAAATATGATTAACTATTTGGAGAGTAAAGATGGCTTGGAATGAGCCCGGTGGTAACAATAACGATCCGTGGAAGAACCGCGGTGGTCGCGATCAAGGTCCACCTGATTTAGACGAAGTGTTTAAAAATATTTTAAATAAATTCGGCAAGTTTGGTGGTGGCAAAGGCGGCTCTTCTAATGGCAAAGGCTTCGGCTTAGGTCTTGGTTTAGTTATTGGCCTTTTAGTTATCGTTTGGTTTATCAGTGGTTTTTACACCATTCGTGAAGCTGAGCGCGGTGTGGTTCTGCGCTTTGGTGAGTTCAGTCACTTTGTTGAACCTGGCCTTCGCTGGAAACCGACTTTCGTCGATAGCGTATTACCAGTGGATGTACAAACGGTACGTTCATTACCTTCCTCAGGCTCTATGCTAACCGAAGATGAAAACGTGGTTCGGGTAGAGATGGAAGTTCAATACCGTATTCTTGAACCTTACAAGTACAGCTTCTCGGTAACTAGCCCTGAAACAAGCTTAAGCCAAGCATTTGATAGTGCTATACGCTACGTAGTTGGTCACTCGAAAATGGATGACGTACTGACCAGCGGCCGTGAAGTCGCACGTCAAAATGTACGTGAAGAGCTTCAAGCGATATTAGAACCATACGATATGGGTATTTCTATTGTCGATATGAACTTTAAAGATGCGCGCCCACCGGAAGAAGTAAAAGCGGCATTTGATGACGCTATCGCCGCACAGGAAGACGAACAGCGCTTTATCAATGAAGCTGAAGCTTATTCTCGCGAAATCGAACCACGCGCTCGTGGTCAGGTCAATCGTATGGCTGAAGAAGCACAAGCATATAAAGAACAAGCTATCTTGCAAGCGCAAGGTGAAGTGGCTCGTTTTGAAGAGCTATTACCTCAGTACCAAGCTGCACCAGAAGTAACCCGCAGCCGTATTTACCTTGAGACGCTAGAAGAAGTGTACTCCAAAACAAGTAAGATCATGGTCGACACTAAAGGCAGTGGCAACATGCTTTATTTACCATTGGACAAAATACTGGAAAGACAAAACTCTAGTACAACTCCATCGACAAACCGTAGAACGCTAGAAGGTTTACGTAATCAAGATCCTGTTTCAAACGTAGGCTCACAAGATAACGGCATTCGTAGCGGTAGTTCACGTAGTGGGAGAAACTAAGCGATGAAAAATTTCTTAATCGTCATCATTATCGCACTAGGTGCATTAGTCCTTAGCTCACTGTTTGTGGTTGACGAAGGCGAAAAAGCTATCGTTATTCAATTCGGTAAAGTACAGCGTGACACTGACAGCGGCGACACCGTCGTATTTGAGCCAGGTTTACACTTTAAGCTACCGCTTATTGACCGCGTAGTAACGCTAGACTCGCGTATTCAAACGTTAGATGAGGTTGCTGACCGCTTTGTAACGTCAGAGAAAAAAGACTTAATCGTTGATTTATACGTGAAGTGGAAAATCAAAGATTTCGCTAAATACTACCTAGCAACCGGTGGTTTTAAAGATAACGCTGAAATCCTATTACAACAAAAAGTAAACAACGGATTACGTTCTGAATTTGGTACCCGTACCATTTCACAAATCGTATCTGGTGAGCGCTCAGAGTTGATGGACGAAGCGATGGCCCAAGCCTCTGATAGCTCAGATGAATTAGGCATCGAAATTGTTGATGTACGAGTAAAACAAATCAACTTGCCGCTAGAAGTACGTAACTATATCTTCCAACGTATGCGCACCGAGCGTGACGCAGTTGCTCGTGAGCACCGTTCTGAAGGTAAAGAGAAAGCTGAATTCATCAAAGCCAATATGGATGCGAAAGTAACCGTTATGCTTGCTGATGCAGAGCGTAACGCGCGTAAACTACGTGGTGAAGGCGATGCAAAAGCAGCTGAAATTTACGCTAAAACGTATACCAAGGATGCTGAGTTTTATAACTTCCTACGTAGTATGGATGCGTACAAATCGAGCTTTAGCAACAAACAAGACGTAATTGTGCTTGAACCAGACAGCGACTTCTTCAAGTATATGAAGAACGAAACAGGCAAAAACTAAGCCTGCACGGATTCAATAGCAGTTTAAAACGCTATTTTTAATAGCAATAAAAAAGCGCCAATGTGGCGCTTTTTTTGTACCCACTTAATGGGCACAGCCTCGAAAGAGCAAACACCTTATACCAATCCGCATTAATAAGTGACCTCCTCAGAATGCGTCCAGCGGTTTTTG
>OJFG01000048.1_pt1 | contig 89739 bp, 75 predicted proteins | sample 1594071 | NCBI WGS metagenome assembly OJFG01 (sample SAMN05416818, study PRJEB24817) | seawater metagenome | isolation source: Sea water | place: Canada:Atlantic | collected 2013-07 | reverse complement strand
GCCTACAGGACTGTTTCGCGATTAAAATGCTTCCATTTAGCCCAAAACTCGTACAGCAAATATCAACACGCCCTAGTTGCCAGCAATCTTCATTTGATTAACCAGCACTGAGCCGGTTTGAACACTGCCGCGCACATCTTTGTCTTTACCAATGGCCACGATATTTTTGAACATGTCACGTAAATCGCCTGCAATGGTAATTTCGTGAACTGGGTATTGAATTATGCCATTTTCTACCCAAAAACCTGCTGCACCGCGTGAATAATCGCCGGTAACAATGTTTACGCCTTGCCCCATAAGTTCAGTGACAAATAGTCCTGTGCCCATTTCTTTTAGCAAGTCGGCATCGCTGTGTCCCGTATCACCAACAATCCAGTTATGTATGCCGCCAGCATGACCATTAGACACGGTATCGAGTTTGCGCGCCGAGTAGGTTGTATAAAGATACGTAGCTAAGCGACCGCCATCGACAATGGTCATATCGCTGCACGATACCCCTTCGTTATCAAAGCTTGAACTGGCAAGTCCTGACTTAATAAGCGGCTTCTCTTCAATATTCATCCACTCAGGAAATACCTGCTTGTCTAAACTGTCGAGCAAAAATGACGAGCGTCTGTACAAACTGCCCCCACTGATGGCGCCAACGTAATGACCAAACAAGCTTGAGGCGAGGTCTTTATGAAACAGTACAGGCACGTTAGCGGTATTGATTTTGCGAGCCCCTAAACGGTCTACCGTAGCCTTGGCAGCCTCTTGGCCTACAAACGCTGCAGATTTAAGCAACGGCGCTTGACGGTCAACGGTATAGGCATAATCACGCTGCATATCGTTATCTTGAGAGCCAATTACCATACAGCTTAAACTGTAACGACTGCTGGGATAGCCCGCATTGATGCCATGAGTATTACCGTAAACACGCATACCTAAGTTAGCGTTATACGACGCACCATCTGAATTTGTAATGCGAGGGTCGTAATTCATTGCCGCCGCTTCAGTTTCGATGGTGGTCTTGATGGCTTTCTCTGTATCAAGCTCTTGCGGGTGATATAAGTCTAAATCTGGGAATTCAGTAGCTATAAGCTCTGCATCGGCAAGGCCGGTGCAAGGATCTTCACTGGTATAGCGCGCAATATCCACCGCTTTTTCAACGGCTAATGTAAGCGCTGCTTTACTCAAATCGGCAGTGGATGCACTGCCTTTGCGCTTACCTACGTAAACGCTAATACCTAGTCCGCCGTCGTTGGTAAACTCAACGTTTTCAACTTCTTGCATGCGTGAAGATACCGCAATACCCTGTACCTTAGACATGCTTGCTTCGGCTTGTGTTGCGCCTTTTGATAAGGCCATTTTCAGTACATCATCAACGACATTCTGAATTTCTGATAGCTGTTGCTCAATTTGCATAGTAAGTTTCGCTGTCTATATTCGACTGTGATAGTTACAATTTGGCTAAAGTGTAACACTAATGAGTTTGAAATGAGTGATCAGAAACAGAATTCTCCACAAGATCCTTACTTTGAAGGCGCCAAAGCAACCACGTCTGAAGACGAAGATTTCGTTAGTAAAACGGAATTAAAGCGTCAGGCAAAGGAGCATCAGAAGCTTGGCGAAACCATTGTAGGGTTAACCGATGCCCACGTGGCAACTATCCCAATGGATGAAGAGTTAGCCGATGCCGTCGCGATAGCGCGTATTGTGAATAAGAAAAAAGATGGCTATCGCAGACAATTGCAGTTTATTGGTAAATTGCTTCGTCAGCGCGACACACACGATATTGAAGAGGCACTGTCAAAAATAGCCCATCAGCACCAGGCAAGTAATGCGGCTTTTCATCAGCTTGAAAAAGCGAGAGAGTCGGTTATTGAAGAAGGCGATCCAGCTATTCAACGCTTAATTGAAGACTACCCCGCGTTCGATAGACAAAAGCTGCGTCAATTCAGCCGCCAAGTGAAAAAAGAAAGAGAGAAGAATGCGCCACCAAAAGCATTTAGAGAGCTTTTTCAATATATTAAGGACACTGTCCAAGACAGCTGATATGTCTAACGCAGTTATACGGTAGCAGTGATAAAAAAGGCTGATAACTTTCGTTACCAGCCTTTTTTGTATCTGTGTTTTGTGCAGGTCATTGCTTATGCTGTTTCTAGCCTAAGTATGTGTCTTGTTTTGGTATGTCTTACTTTAACGTGTCTTGCTTCGATGGCTCTTGCTTTGAAGTATGTCGCATAATGCTTATCAGCAAAAACTACGCCGTACCACCTACCGTAAGTTCATCAATTTTAAGCGTAGGTTGCCCAACGCCCACCGGCACGCTTTGTCCGTCTTTACCACATACACCAATGCCTTTGTCTAAGGCGACATCGTTACCTATCATTGAGATTTTTTGCATAACCTCTGGCCCGTTGCCGATAAGGGTTGCCCCTTTCACAGGCGCGGTAATCTTGCCATTCTCAATGAGGTAAGCTTCGGCACTTGAGAATACAAATTTACCCGACGTAATGTCTACCTGGCCACCGGCAAAATTAGGAGCGTAAATGCCTCTTTCGATAGATGCAATAATCTCCTGTGGATCGTGCTGGCCTTCAAGCATGTAAGTGTTTGTCATTCGCGGCATGGGCAAGTGTGCATAAGACTCTCTGCGACCATTGCCAGTAGGCGCTACACCCATTAACTTAGCATTGTGCTTGTCTTGCATGTAGCCTTTTAAAATGCCGTCTTCAATAAGTACGTTATGCTGTGTTGCCGTGCCTTCATCGTCTACCGACAGTGAACCTCGGCGATCGCTTAACGTGCCATCATCAACAACCGTTACGCCTTTCGCTGCCACACGCTCACCAATGCGACCGCTAAATGTTGACGCACCTTTGCGGTTAAAGTCACCTTCTAAACCGTGCCCCACAGCTTCGTGAAGCAGTACACCTGGCCAGCCATTTCCGAGTACTACCGGCATAGCACCTGCTGGCGCTGCCACAGCCTGCATATTAACGCGGGCCATATGAAGTGCTTCATCAGCTAAGTTTTCGTAAAGCGGCTTGCCGTTTTCATCTGATTGGAAAAAAGCATAGGCGTAACGACCACCCGCACCAGAAGAGCCACGCTCACGACGATCGCCATTTTCAAGCAATACAGAGCAGTTAAGACGGACTAACGGGCGGATATCGGTAGCCAGTGTGCCGTCACTTCCGGCCACTAGTATTTCTTCATATACACCACTGATACTGACCACCACCTGATTAACCGAAGGCTCTTGTTGGCGGATGTAGGCATCTACCGACCTAAGTAACGATATTTTCTCGGCATCTTGCATAGCAAGAATGGGGTTATTCTCGCTGTATCGGGCGGTAAGGGGCTTTTCATCTAATGCAGATACTTGCTGAGTACCGCCGCTAGGTGCGATACCACGTGCCGCTTTGCACGCTTTCATTAACGCGTCTTCACTGATTTCGTCAGAGTACGCGAAGCCAGTTTTTTCACCACTGATTGCACGCACACCTACACCGCGCTCAATATTGTAACTACCTTCCTTGATAATACCGTCTTCTAACACCCAGCTTTCATGCTGGCTAGACTGGAAATACAAATCGGCGTAGTCAGTGTCATGGCGATGGATTGTCGCTAATGCACTCTCAAGCTTGGTAATATCAAGCCCTGAGTCTGATAATAAATGACGCTCTACAGATTTAGACAAAGTGACTCCTGAATCGGTTATGTTCGGCAACCGGCATATTTTGTTTAATGGTTTCTCGTTCTGCAATATCTACACTGGCTTTTAACACGCCCTTGCCTGCAGCACGCTCTGCTACTGTTTCTCCCCACGGAGATAACACTACGCTGTGGCCATAGGTTTCACGCCCATTGGCGTGGACTCCCACCTGGCCTGCGGCGATGACAAAACACTGTTTTTCAATTGCTCGCGCTTTTAATAAGGCGTGCCAGTGGGCTTCACCGGTTTTTTGCGTAAATGCCGCTGGCAATACCAATACGTCGATATCCGCCATTGCAGTAAATAAACCTGGAAAGCGAATATCATAACATACCGCAAGGCCGATGTTGCCAATTGGTGTGTTTACCGTCACTACCTCGCTCCCCGCTTCTGTAAAGCGCGATTCTTTGTAGCTGCCTGTGGCATCGTTTACCGATACATCAAACATATGTATTTTGCGATAATCAGCGAGCAGTGCTCCGTCAGGCCCAAACAACATACATGCGGCAGAGAACTGGTCTGGATTGGCTGTTTTGACCGGAAATGTGCCAGACACTATGTAGCATTGATAGCGTATGGCTAGTGCTGACAGATGCGCTTGTATTGACCCCTGTCCTTTTGCTTCAGCGATGGACAACTGCCCTTTGTCTTTACCGCCAAAATACGCAAAGCATTCTGGCAGCACTACAAGGCTGTTAGCCGCAATATCCGACTCTGACATGGCTTTAGACACCGCAGCCAAGTTTTCATCCACATCTGGCGTGGATGTCATTTGCAATGCAACTAAATTAACCATCAATCACCTCCATTTTGATTCGGCGCACATCATCTTGTGTAAGCGGTCTGTCTAACGGGTCTTTTTCCATAGGCACATTTTGCGCAGGCAAACTTATATCTTTGCTGTTGCGGTCTACCTCATCAAACTTAGGCTCGCTAATGGTGCCCGTTACGCGGTAATTCACATTCGAAATGACTTTTGCTGACGTAAGCACTTGGTCGATAGCAATCGCAGCCAAGGCGGTAGGCGGCGTTGCCAAGAAATAGACCAGGAACGGCAGGTTTCCGGTGACGTTTGGCGCAAATGACACATTGTAGTTGAGCCCGCCGGTACCTAAGTCAGTTAGGCCGGTAATTTCAATTTCCCCTGCGCCGCCGTCAATTAACGTGTCATCGGTATAAGCTCTACCATCAACAATGTTTAGCGTACCGCCCATATCATCGTAAAAGAACCCTTTCGCAAATACATCTCTGAAATCTAAACTCAATTTTCTTACCAATGAATTTAAACTAAAGAGCGTGAATATACGGGAGCCTTGGTCGCTTAATTCAGTTAAATAGCCGTCAGAGAGTGACCATTCTACGTCACCCTGCAGTTTTCCAAGTTGAAAGTCCATGGGCGAATTTTGCCAGCTGAAATTAAATGCTACGTCGGCTTCAGAGTCTTTAATGCCCGACTCTATTTCGAACTCTTTCAACATTTGCCCCACATCAGGGGATGTAAGGCTTCCTTCAATACTCGTTTCAACAGCACCGTTCACGTAATGCCAAAAGCCCGTAGCGGTAACGTCAGTTTCTGGCGAACGAATCATCAGCTGTCGTGCCTGCAGTCCGTTATTTGTTTTTGCTATATCAACCGTAACTTTACCTAAATCAATACCGTGAAATACACAGCTTTCACAGTAGAAGTACATTGGCGGAAGCGAGCGTGGATCGAGTTCAAAAGGGTCGCTCTTTGTTTCCTGCACACTATCACCAGGCTTCGGCAAATTGAGGTAATCAGCGTTTATCTCAATACCTTGCTGCGCTAAATCTCCATTCACGCGAACGGTGCCTCGTGCAGCAGCAGAACCAATGTCGAGCAACCAATCTTCATTTCGCACTTGTGCGTTCATCTGCACGTTTTTAATGGAATGACCGGCGAAGGTTAGCTCTGCAGTCTTTGCAAATATTCTTGAGGGGGTGCCGAAAACACCGCCTTTTTTGGTGCCGTTTTCGCTATGCTTGTCATTAGCGGTTTCATTATTGTCACCATTTCTATTTTTCTGTCCCCCTGATGTCAGCATAGACACCGTGGTAAACCACTCTGCAACGTTAGCACTTTCCAAGTTCGCCGCAATACTAAACCCAGTCCCTATATTCGCAATATCACTTTCTCCTAGCGCTAGGTGAGCACGGGAAAACTGCATCTCTTGATGAGGTAATGTGCCAGTGAATCGAATATCGTCACCAAGCGTTGCTGTTACATTTGAAGCTTGGCGATCTCCTGAGCTTTTAATATACAAAGGCAAACTTGTACCCGCCGGAGTTTCAAAAGGCGCAGGCAATATACTTTGTGTCGCGGTTAAGTCAGCGGTTAATTCAGCGGCGTAAGAAAAGCTATCTTTGGCCAAGGTTAAATCTACCGATGTTTGCCACTGAGTTTCACCGTCAATGTAGTCAGTAAGTTCAGTGTTCACATAATTGGCAAGAGGGTGAACATGCCACCGGCCCGCTAATTGTACATTTAATGAATAGTCTTTCTCTTGAACGCCACTAAGGTCGATGGTCACTGCTTGACTCAAAAACTGGGCCGACAAACCTGTCGCGCTAATGTTGCCATTATCAAATGCAATATCCCCGCTGGCCTTTTTAAAGCGCATTTTGGTTGTAGGGATATATACGGTGTTCTCAAGTAAAGCCGCGGTACCTGTTGCTCTTACTTGGTCACCATTAAGCGGAATATGCAAATGAATATCGGCAGATAGAGGCCCTGAAACCTGAACATCTTGGTTCAATACTTTGCCCAGCGAATCTTGAATAGACGACGCCATCATAAGTTGGGTGAGCCCCTCACCTGTGCCCTCGCCCGTGGCATCGATTGTTAGAATTGAGCCGGGTTTGAACTTTGGAATACTGGCCGTCATATCGCCAATTTGCACATCGGCAAGCTTAGCAGAAGAGGTGGACATAAAGAGACCGTCATTCACAAAGCGCAAGGAAAGGTCGAGTTCGTTTAACGCGGGCCATTTCGATGAGAACAAGAATTCACTGTCTTTAATATCCACGTATGCTTGGAATACGCCTTGTCCTTCGGTGAAAGGAAAATCTTTCGTTTTCCCAAACCACAAAATGCGCGCTTTATCGATACTGCCTTTGCCAGTAAACGCTCGTGTTAAATAGTTATCTAAATTGTCGCTCATTACCGGCGATGGGAATAGCTCGCTCACGGTACCTAAAGACAGGGGGTCGATATCAGCGAACAACGACATGTCGCTGGTAGATGTATTGAGGCTAAATGCCGACGTAAGCGCTACGCTGTCGGTATCTACGATAATATTCTCGCCTTTGAGCACCCACTGACGGGCCGACGCCACGCGTTTCTTCGTTGTAGCAATGGTTGCACGCTCGTAATCAGCACTTTCAATAGCCCCCCCCTCATTAACAGCATCATCAGAAAACTCTTCATACAGGGGATACACGTAAATGTCTGCGGCGATTTTATTGACGTTTATATCTTTTTTGATAATGCTCTGGCTAGAGAGCTTACTGTCACTTGTTTCTAAAAATACTGCTCCATTGTGTTTGTACCAAAAAAAGTCAGCATCCAGTGACGAGAGCCCTGGGATAGAGGCTGTCTTTGTCCATGTTAAATCTAACACTTTAGCCGCTAACGCAGGAGCACCATTTTGCCATTGCACTTGTAGCGTGGCTAATTCACCTTTGGGATCGAGTGCCCGTATTTCTTCTTCATTGGTGTCATCAAGAAACAGCGGTAGCAACAATAAAAAAGGGTTTATTTCAACAGGCTTAACGGTGTTAAAAACTGCGTTTCCATTATTGGATACATGACCAATAACATCCGTTGTTAACGTAGCGCTACTTGAGTTAAGTTTTAATTGGTCTACGCGAACATTCCAGCCATCCCTTGAAGGCATGGCTTGTAAGCTCCCTCCCGTGATACCTGTTACGGTTTTAACCGTTTCATTTCCCCACTGGAACAAACTGTTATTCAGTTCAGCTTGCACCGAGCCAATCGCGGTTTCAGAAAAGTTTGCCCATACCTCTAAGTTCGCTCTGCTTTGCGCCAAAGGACGTTTAGTTTTAATTAAATCACTTACCCATGGAGAGATATCCAGGTCTTCTGCTTTAGCGTAAAACACGCCATCAAACTCATCTTTGTAGCCATTTATGTCAATAACAAAAGACGCAGAGTTTGCAGATACCCCGTCAACTTTCATGCGCCCTAACCCTTGGTGACGTTCTTCACGGTTATTCCAAGACAGGCTGTCGATATTAAAGCTATTGGTTTCGCCATTTCGGGTTAATGATATTTTGCCCTCTTCTAAAGAGAAGCTTTGCAATTGCTCTAAAAAGAGACGCTCTAACGCGTTAATGACCGGAAACTTATTTTTGCTACTGCCTGAAACACGGTCAGCATCGATATCCAGATGTAACCCGCGCAATTCAAATCGAGGGGAAGAGATAAGCCGTTGACGTAGGGACTGCCAGAAATCTAGCTCTACGTAAATTTGTCGGATATTGAGTTCTACAGGAGATGCATCGTCTTTTGCTAGCGACACTGAATTAAGCACAATACTCGGCCCGCTGCGCTCCCAGACCGCATGGATTGTATCAATAGATAAATTTACGCCGTACTGCTCGTTGATATAATCTTCTAGCAAATGCTTGTTGTGCTCGATGTGAGGCAAGGCATACCTTGCAGCACTTAATACCAGAGCAAAAAAAACAAGTAATACGGCGAGCAGCAACCAAAACTTCTTCAATAAGTACGAAGCTGCCGACGAAAATTTTGTCACACTATGCCTTTCTTAACGTTAAAGCGTTACATCATAACGACGTCGTACTTGTCCTGGTTGTACAGTGTTTCGGTTTGCACTTTAATTTGTTTCGTTACAAACACTTCTAACTCGGCCAACATATGAGATTCTTCTCCCATCAGCGCTTCTGCAACTTTGGGGGACGCATAAACAACGAATTTGTCAGCATCATAGGCTCTGTTTACGCGCACAATTTCACGCATAATCTCAAAGCAAATTGTCTCAATTGTTTTCACGGTGCCGCGCCCTTTACACACCGGGCACTCACCACACAAAATATGCTCAATACTTTCACGGGTTCGCTTGCGGGTCATTTCTATCAACCCCAGCGCGGTAAAACCGTGAATATTGATTTTGGCTCTATCCTTGTTTGTCGCTACCTCTAATGAATGTAAGACCCGTCGTTTGTGATCAGGTTCAATCATATCGATGAAGTCGATAAGGATCATGCCACCTAGGTTGCGTAAACGCAGTTGACGAGCGATAGCCTGAGTAGCTTCAGTATTGGTATTAAAGATGGTTTCTTCTAGATTGCGGTGACCAACAAAGGCCCCCGTATTGATGTCGATAGTGGTCATTGCTTCGGTTTGATCAATGATTAAGTAGCCACCGGATTTTAGATCCACACGGCGCTCTAGCGCACGCTGAGCCTCATTTTCAACATCATACAAATCAAAAATTGGTCTATCGCCGGTGTAATACTCCAGCTTTCCATTCATTTCAGGTACGTATTCTTTAGTAAACTGAAACAGCTCTTGGAACGACAATTTGGAATCAATACGAATTCTATCTAGCTCGGTGCCGACAAAGTCTCGAAGTACTCTACGCGCTAGCGGCAAATCTTCATACAGCACGTTAGACTTGCGTTTTTTCATGCGAGATTGAATTTTGTCCCACAATCGACGCAAAAAGGCGGCATCTTGCTGCAATTCACTTTTTCCTACGCCTTCAGCAGCCGTACGAAGAATGAAACCGCCGTTTTCATCGCAGAATTCTTGTACCAAGGTTTTTAAGCGCTCGCGCTCTACTTCTTCTTCAATGCGCTGCGACACGCCCACATGAGTCACAGAGGGCATAAACACAAGGTAACGACTAGGTATAGTAATATCTGTGGTTAAACGAGCGCCTTTAGTACCAATAGGGTCTTTAACCACCTGCACAACGATGTCTTGTCCGTCGCGTACCAACTCTCGAATATCTTGTTTTTGAATATGGCTTGCTGATACTTCTTCTGCAATTTCGTTATGAATAACGATGTCGGAAGCATGAAGAAATGCCGCTTTTTCTAACCCTATATCCACGAAGGCGGCCTGCATCCCCGGTAACACACGGCTTACCTTTCCGCGGTAGATATTCCCCACCAGCCCTTTTTTCGTGTGCCGCTCAACGTGTATTTCTTGCAAAATACCGTTTTCAATAAGGGCAACTCGAGACTCTGACGGTGTAACGTTAATTAATAGCTCAGCACTCACTTCACAACTCCAAATTCGTTGAGCAATTGACGCGTTTCATACAAGGGTAATCCTACTACAGAACTTGAACTGCCGTTAATAGAAACGACGAATTCACCACCTATGCCCTGTATAGCATAGCTGCCTGCTTTATCGGCTGGTTCGCCAGTTTCCCAGTAATCGATGATTTGCTGCTTAGTTAGCGTAGCGAAAGTAACGGCTGTCACCACAGTGCGGGTAACGTGTTTCGACAGGCTAAGTGCACTAATTGAGGTTAGTACGTGGTGCGTTTGCCCCGACAGCGTGCTGAGTATGCGAATAGCGTCAGCTTTATTCACTGGCTTGCCTACGCTTTCACCATTAAAGGCAATCAGTGTATCGCTTGCCAACACCACCGTGTTGTCTTGCAAAGTCTGTTGCTTTTCGAGCTTTTTCATTACGGCTTGGGCTTTTTCGCTAGCAAGGCGCGCAACTAAATTATCTGGCTTTTCACCTGGCTTGGGTGTTTCATCGATATCGGCAGGACAAATGGTGTGAGCCACATTCATCTGGTGTAACAGTGCAGTGCGCCGAGGCGATGCAGAGGCAAGTATGAGGTGAGAGTGCATTGGCAAAACCTTATTATGTAGATATACACGGCATAACATGACGTCTGCCGCGCACAGCCGGCATTGTTACATGATGGAAAACTGTCTTCGCGTTTTGCGCAGTAACCAAAACACCCAGGGCCACAGCACCATAGATGCCGCAACGGGCCACAGATAATCAACTTGGAAATAGATATCGGTAAGAAGGTGTTGAACCCAAAATGTCAGCAAATGATAAAGGGAAGACAGTAGCCCGATAATAATCGCTTGTTGCCACACTGAATAGTTTCTCAAGCGTTGATAGTTAGCCGCCAAAATGTATATCGACACACTGAGGCCAAGACTATGAATGCCTAACGTCGTGCCCACCAGAATATCCATTGCAACACCAGTGATAAACGCAACACCCACATTCACCCGATTAGGCAACGCCATACTCCAGTACGCCAAAACCACTAACACCCAATCAGGGCGATAAACATCGGCTTGGATGGGCAGTGGCACAATTTGCAACACCAAGGCTATAATAATGCTGCCCCAAATAATAACGTTGCGTTTACGCATCTTCTAACTCTTCTACCACGTTGTCTTCGGGCTCTATGTCACTGTCAATTTCATCACTTGTTCCACCGTCGTCATCGTCTTCATGCCACAGCAACAGTAGATGACGCAGTCGGTCAAGACTTGCCGTAGGCGTAACAATAACCCGAGCAAAAGGACGGCTTTCATCTCTCACCACTTGTGTCACCCGGGCAACTGGGTAGCCTTCAGGAAAAATGCTTCCTAAACCAGACGATATTAAAAGGTCGCCCTCTTGAATATCAACACTATGAGGAACGTGTTCAACGTATAGCTCATTGAGTGAGCCGCTGCCTGTAGCGATAAAACGAATATCGTTGCGCAATGAACGCACCGGAATGGCATGAGTAACGTCCGCGACAAGTAAAACACGGCTGTTGGTCGACCCAACCTCCATCACCTGCCCCACAATACCCGAGTCGTCTATGACTGGTTGAGACAAATACACCCCGTCAATGGCGCCTTTGTTAATGACCACCTGCTGACTGTAAGGGTTCTTATCTACCGCCATAAGCTCTGCCACCATTTTGCGGGACTCTTGTCGCATGGGAGCTTGTAACAGGGATCTAAGCTGTTCGTTTTCTTTAACCACAACATCAAACTGCTGAAGCTTCTCGCTCATCAACAGCAATTGGTTAGACATCGTTTGGTTTTCTGCAAGAAGCTGCTCTTTTGACGTCAGTCTTTGAGCACTCTCACTTAAAATGAGGCCGGGAAGATTGGCTAAATACTGGATGGGACTCATAAGAGAGTTTAAGTATACGCGGGTAGACTTAAACCCTTCTAATTTATGGTCGACGAATATCAACAGCACCGACAGCACAAGTGCCAGTGTCAGTCTGTTGTTTAATGAGGGACCGCGAGTAAATATAGTATCCATGATACAAAGAAGGCAACCTTAAGGTTGCCGTACCTGTTTACTCGTAACTAAACAAGTCGCCACCATGGAGGTCAATCATATCGAATGCCTTACCACCGCCACGCGCTACACAAGTAAGTGGATCGTCAGCAATAACCACCGGAATACCGGTTTCTTCCATCAACAATCGATCTAAATCTTTTAACAGTGCACCACCGCCGGTTAACACCATGCCGCGCTCGGAAATATCTGATGCAAGCTCTGGGGGAGATTGCTCTAATGCAACCATGACCGCAGAAACGATACCCGTAAGCGGCTCTTGAAGTGCTTCTAATATTTCATTTGAATTAAGTGTGAAACCACGAGGCACACCTTCGGCCAAGTTGCGTCCACGTACTTCAATTTCACGTACTTCTTCGCCAGGGTAAGCCGCGCCAATTTCGTGCTTAATACGCTCTGCTGTTGCCTCACCGATAAGCGAGCCAAAATTACGACGAACGTAGTTGATGATTGCTTCATCAAATTTGTCACCGCCAATGCGCACAGACGACGAGTACACCACGCCGTTAAGCGAGATAATCGCAACCTCGGTAGTACCACCACCGATATCAACCACCATTGAACCTTGGGCTTCTGACACTGGTAAGCCCGCACCGATAGCCGCTGCCATCGGCTCATCAATGAGATACACTTCGCGCGCTCCGGCACCTAGGGCCGATTCTTTAATTGCGCGACGTTCAACTTGAGTTGAACCACAAGGTACACAAACGAGCACCCGCGGGCTTGGACGCATGAAGTTATTGTCGTGAACCTGCTTAATGAAATGCTGAAGCATTTTTTCAGTCACGTAGAAATCGGCGATAACACCGTCTTTCATAGGGCGGATTGCACGGATGTTACCCGGCGTACGACCTAGCATACGCTTTGCTTCTGCACCTACTGCAGCCACACTTTTAGGGCCTGCTGCACGTTCTTGTCGAATAGCAACTACTGAGGGTTCGTTGAGAACAATACCTTGGTCTTTAACGTAAATCAGCGTATTAGCTGTTCCGAGGTCGATGGACAGATCGTTAGAGAACATGCCTCGAAGCTTTTTAAACATGAAGAGTGTATTCCTGTTTTTATGTTAACGCGTATTTGCAAGGATGAGATGGCGACGCTTTAACGTGAAGTCGAATGTAATTTCGCACACTTTAACAATGGGGGCAATTTTCGGCAAGCAATGCCGATGGTTACCGTTAAAATATCTTCATTTTTTATCAAATCAATGCGAAACCAATATGTTTGCCATATGTCACGCAGCATTGTTACAGCGCAGCACTGTCACGACAATAACACATAACCGTAGTAGGAAACTCACTACTGTATAAAGATAAGCAACCTACTGCCTTATCAAAGGGTGAAATTGTCTAAGCGTGTATAAGGACATGAATAAACATGTGCACTAGTTGCCTATTTTCTCGCGCTTGTAAATAATGTTGTCATTACCTCGGTACACACCAAAGGTTAACGTGGCCGAGGGTGGTTCATCTGCCACGTCGTTGTTACTCCAATCCCACAGTAACCACGGCGGGGTATCAAAGGTAACAAAGAATTCACCTTCGCCATTAGGCGAAGTAATTCGAATACCTTCACCAGACACATAGCTTCCCTGCGATAATGTGCCTGAATTTTCAGTGACTAAGTCGCTTGATGCATCGTTAACCCTAGTGTGATCATACGCTGTGCAGCTATCATTCGCATTTACACGCCAGTCTTGACCATCAAAATATTGGGTAGAAAAAGGCAGTAGTAATGGTTCGTTAGCACTGCCGTAATTATTCACCAGCGTGGCTCTTCCGTAGGCAAAGTCGAGGCCTGCATCAACAGTTGCCAAACAGACTCCTGAGCATGTGCTGCCGTTAACCAAGGCATTTTCTAATTGCCCACGTTCAATATTCAATACCAGCGAAGTATTCATATACGCCCCGTCCAACTGAGCGCTGCCAAGGCGCGTAAAAATAATGTCGGTGTCAGTAAAGTTAATTTCCCCAGTAGCACCTGATTGCGGCCAACTTATCGCATCTACATTAGCTAAACGGTTAAGTAACACGCCATCAGACTCAATGACCATCTCTAGCCCGAATAGCTTATCAAAGCCCCCTCGATAATTACTTGTGCGCTGTCCATTGTGATTAAGTGCTGAAAGCGTGTAAGACACGTTTGAAATGGGTTGATCAAAATAGGTGAAACTCTGGCCAACTTCACAGGCAGCATCCACATTCCCCGTCAGTGCGAAGTTTGCTGGAGCGAAACGACCAACATTCTCTATTTGCCCCTGAACTAGAGTACTGGTTAAGTACGGCGCCCTTGCATTAATCCCAATAGTGCCAACTTCATCGTAGTTAAGCCCTACGGTTGTAACAGGCTCATCGTTAAATACTACTTGAGCAGTACCCCCTGTACTTGATGCTGATAACGCTAAATTGCCAGTAACGCCGGCTGCGGGCAGAATTGCGGTTGGTGTTAAAGATACAGTGCCAGAAAAATGCTCAGCCGATATATTGTTATCGAGAACACTAAAATCGTCAGGTATGCCATCTTCATTGGTATCTTCACCCTCTACCCATTGGGTGGCTCGAAGCTCCAACACAAATTCTTCACCGGTTAACGCGAGCAAAGAGTCGTTAGCAGAAAACGCATATGCATTCGCATTTGGGCCTGTTTTAGCAGTATTTAAAATACGAGTAGCGAAGCCGAATGGCCTTACCGTAAATAGATTTGACGAGCCCGCCACACCTGAGCGCCCGGCTATACTTGCTGACAGGGATACCTCACCAGCATCGGGGTATTGCACGGTGATGATGGCTTGTGAGTCGCTATTAAATAAAAGCGGCACGGCAGTTGGTGAGAGACCGAGTGTATAGTCTTTGTTATTGTTACTAACAAGCATTTGATTTGAACAGTTGCCGCTGCTTGAGCAGTTATAGTTCATGTCTACTTCAATTTCATTGTCTCGCAGTAAATCGGAAGCTTCACAGGCTTCAACAGCATACGTCTTTTTATTAAACCCAACATCTGATGGCTTACCGGAAATTTGAGAAACAATAACATCGTTACCATCGGTGATATTTTTAAAGACCATACCGTCTTTTTTAAAATCTATTTTACAGCTCCCCAGTGTCACCTCTTTACCGCCAATAAAACAGCGCAGCTGTGAGGATGGTGTTTCGCCAGAAGTCGCTAAAACCGGATCGTTACCTTTTAAGCTTTCGATATTAAGGCTTGTTTGCCCAGTAAATGAAACGTTATCGGTGGGAGACCAAGTATAGTTGTTACCCGACGCTGGCAATAAGCCGACTGTAGAGGGTTGGGAATAAAGAAGATTGCAGTCGACGTCAGCACATGCTTTAAGCGTCACGCTTTTTGCTGCACAACTGCTTCCCTTGTTATCGGCCATTTCAAAACGGTAATGGTTAAGCACCTCTATCACTTCTCGTCCGCATATACCGGGGATAGCAGTAGGCACATTATTCGCAGTGAGAAGCAATGTGTCATCAGTGCTAATCCCAGCACCTGCGGTAAATCGGCCTACAAGGTTACCGCTTAGCACATTGGTAAACCTAATTTGCCCTTTAGCCAGAATTAGCGCATTGGGGTTTGCGCCATCAATGACGACGTCACCGTCAACATAAATCGCCAAATATGCGCCATCTTCTACATTAATCGAAGCCGAGGCGATGGTGAGAAGCGTGGGAATCTCGCCACCAGCATCGGCAATATAAATTCTCGTAGGTGCAACAACATTATAATCTCCTGGCCCAATGACCACCGTTTGGCGTTTGAAAAAGTAATCGCCGGCTAGCGTAGTGCCTATCTCGGGTCCAGTGTCCTGAATATCAAGGGTTGGAATAGCTCTGGCTTGTGAATCGGTTAACGCATCGGTGTTGGTAGCAAAGCAATTTCGACCATTCACGCCGCAATCCGGTAAATTATTACCCTGCCCATTAGCATCTGTTCGTAAATCAAATGTGGTTAGCGCCCCATCGTTTTCATCGATAATTCGAGAACGAGAAGACAGAAAGATATCGCTACCGCCAAAGGTAGCTAGCGCACCGGGGAATGCAACATCACAGCTTGGAAGATTTCCACTAAACACAAATTCTGAGGTCATCGCCAGAATGCTGGCATCCTCTTCAGGGTGCCTACGCTCATTATCTTCGCTTCTGTCTTCATCGACTCTTAGGCCTAAAAGGTTGTTATTCACTGCGCAACTTCTCAACCAGCCGCCTTCGTTGCCATTTCTACTTATTTTACTTGCTGCTACTAATGGCGTTTGCGAATAGTTATTTTTAAAGTTGTTGCGAAAGCAGCCATCGCTCCAACCTTTTATTCGCGTTTCAGCAAAGTCAGCTTCCCACTCCACTTCTTTGCCACTATCATCAAAAAAGCTGCGTCCAAAACCTTCTGTGGTTGCCAGGTAGGCAACGGTTTCATCCCTAGATACAGGCCCGAATTCAGTTTCAGACGCCTCCAGCGCGATAAAGTACGCCATATCGAGCTGCGGTATCGCAGGTGTTAAATTACTCCCCACCGCATCGTATTTGGCGGCAATGGTTAAGTAGGGCAACAAGTGCTCATTGGGCGGTTTTTTTCCATTGACGTCTATTTGGTTATTAAGCGTTTGGATGGAGTGAAAAAACACTGGTTGTTCGCCAAAATCAGTCTCTAATTGCACCTCAGCATAACGGGACTCATCTGACCCTGTCAGCCCCCCTACCCCGTACCAGGGCGATTTGGGTGAGGCTTGTATGGTGTCGGGCCCAAGCTGCATCTTACCCACTTCCACAATATCGCCGTCTGGAAATTCATGAACGCCATAGGCAATGGCGAGATAGTGCGCCCCCATTGTGATATGAGGGCCATCTTCACCTGACGGCTCAAGGGGCAAAGCCTCAAACCCAGTTCGTGTTACATTGCGAATTTTCACAATAGCAGGATTTGACCCTTGGCTTGTAGAGAGCATAAATACTGCTGGCGGCTCGTCGTACACTTGAGAAAAACTGATCGTTGTCCACTCTGCTTTATTGTAGGTATTTTGCAGTTCAATAAAACGCCCCTCAATTTGAGGCACCGAAAAAGCGTTACAGCAAAATAAAACTGTCAGCGTGGCTGCCAAACGCAAAGCCAATTGAAATTTGGTGTACATCATTCTTCTTGCCTTATTTCTACTAAAAGCTCACGGGACGTATTGAGTTGACCACTACTACAAGCAGCAAGAGCGCCAAGAGAGTAAACTCTTATTGCACCGCCGCCCACCTCTGGCTCATCCACATTAATCTCAACCTCGCAAGAGAGACTTACCGAACAGTTTTGCATATTCGTGGTACTAAATATCACTGGTGTAGTGACCACACTGCACTGTGGATTGCCGCCGCTGACAACCCGGAATATAGCTACCTCCAACGCACTTTGCGCCGTTAGGTAAGCTCTTGCACCGTAATATTCGATGGACTGCTGGCGAACGGTAGATGAAATCTGATTGGAAAGTGCAATACCCAACCCTAAAAGCACGATGCTTATAACAAGCGCCACTACAATCGTAGAGCCACGCTGCTTTTGGGGTAATGGTTGACGCTGCGCCAATACGCTTCGGCTAGGGAACATTGGGAAAGTGAATCTCGTGCAATATTGAAAGGGGCTCGTCGCCGCGTGCCTGAAGGGTTAACTGTAACTCTATTAAGCCATTTTGCTGTAACCCTGCAGTACTAATATTCGCGCTCCATTGGGACACATTGGTGGCAATAAGGCCACTGGTTCCGCTTTGGGTTCTTACTAACGCTTCACCGGCGGTGGTGGTCGCTTTGCACACAGAAACTTGAGCTTCAGGTACAAAAAAGCGCTTACCCGGTGACGTTTGATTTACTGGTGTATTAAGGGTTATATCGTATTGATTTACGCTTGTAGGGGCATCGGCGGAACTGTTGATAGCATCTATCGTACGGCCATTATCGGTAACACTTTGTGGGTTAGTTGGATATACCACCAGCGTGTCGTTTACAGCAAGCGTGCTGTTAAACACCACCACGTGCATGGGGTTGTCGAACGCATCATCCACATAAGTGCCACTTTGCTTTATTGGGTAATAGGTTAAACAGCCAAGCGTTGGGTCGTAGGAAACCGAGTTAGGCACTATATTTCGCAGCTCCTTTTCGAGGCGAAGGATGATAAACCTAGCCTCAGAGACTAATCTTGTGCGCTCGGCACCGGTAACATATATTTGCGCACTTAGTGAAATAACTTGAGCGATAGATACGCTAATCACGCCCAAAATAGTTATCACTAGGATTAGCTCGATAAGGGTGAAACCTTTTTGAGAAGAAGGCCCGCTCATTAGTAGCTGCCCCTATACGCACTAAATCCATAGGTTTGACCATCGGGCGCGGTTACCGCAACATCCACGCGCTTAAACGTATCACCGTCATTTGCCGTGCTGTCGCTCAAATCGCTGTCATATTCAACCACTACACTCACACTGTAGCTTGCATAAATGCCTCCAACGTCAGCAAGTGTAAACCCGTTGTAATCATCTACATCGTCATAGTCGCCCTCATTGGCTTCTTCAGGGCCTAGAGTAGTAGAACAGTTTCCTTTTTGGTTACAGGTTTCAAATGGCGGGCTTCTGTCACTGTTTTCGTCAAAGGAGCGACTTAAAATATCATTTAACAATGACTGACCTAGCTTTGCTGCTTTAACTTGCCGCAAAGGCTCAGCCGTTTGTGCTGCTTGCGGGGCAATAAGGGAGAGTACAACGGTAAGGCTAATTGAAAAAACAACAATACCGATTATCAGCTCAAGAAGGGTAAATCCGCGACTTGCCACAAGAGCGTTAACACGCATATATCGCGCCCTCTTGCTGTAGGCATACCGCCACATTCTTTATGCGAATTTCACACGGGGTATTACAGGCAATATTGCTTGGCTTCCCCATATTATCGAATTGAATTTGCGTAAAAGCCGCATCATTTTCATCAGTCGTTTGAAATGAAAAACCGGAAGGGGCATTAACAACTTGGTCGCTATCAAATGCAGTAGAAACAGCATTACTACAGTCATGTCCTGCCGGCGGCGCTATCGTAGATGGGGTAATTTTAACACAGCTAGTGTCGTTGACATTTTGCATGGCGCGTAGCTGAACGTTGCGCACTACTTGCAACGTTCTATCTCGAAGGGCGGTAGCCTCTTCGCTGTCGTTGCCTAAAAAACGGGGCGCGACAGTAGCTGCCAGCACCCCGATAACCAGTATGGTTATGATAAGTTCTACAAGTGTAAAACCTAACTTTTTCACATTACTGAACGCACGTGTTAACGGTGATCACTGGACGTACCCCCGTGCCAGTTGAATCTGAGTACACAACCGAACATGCCGATGTTGTAGCATCTGGAGCCGTAGTACTATATTCCCCGAAGCCCGTTGAATAAACCAGTACGTCAGTGCCAGAAGCTAACGCAACGACACCAAACTCAGCTGCATCAAAATCGATAAGCGCATTGACGTTCGCTGCTATCGCCTGTGGATAACCATTTACAGCAGTAACAGTGACACTGTTACCTACGTTTACAGTTGCGGGGGTAGCTGCTGTGCCTGATACATTTTGGATTAATGCTTTGCCATTAACGACCGAGGCAGCAGTTTCAAGTGAACCTCTTATGCCCTCTAATGTTGCATCTCTGGCATCATCTTGTAGGTTTAAAAACTTTGGCGCCGCGGTAACCGCAAGGATGCCAAGTAAAACAATCACTATAATAAGTTCGATTAGGGTAAAACCCTGTTGCTTTGATACTTTTTGCATAATTTAACGTCCTATGCGTTATTTAAAAAACAGTTACCTGACCAGTGGCCGGGTTGTAAGTAAATCCATCGTTTGTTGTACCATCTGGTACACCGTCAGCTGGCGCAGAGTTATTGGGTAGCCCCATAGACTGCACCAAATAATAGTTACATATCGTATTTGCGCCTGAACCATCGATACGCACTGCATACCTAAAATCTGCAATAACAGCATCATTAGTTGATGTGGTATTGGTAGGTGCAGACTGAAGTATTAAGTCGAACACGTTTTTACACTGGTTAACGTCTACCGACGTTATCAGCGTATTGCCCGCGGCACTGCCCGTTGGGTAACCCACTGTGCCATCAACGCCCACTGGAGTTTGGTCGTAAGTGATCGCTGTTCCGTTGGCACTGCCGTTATTGCCATTTGGTCTACCTTCTACTTCCCACTGCGCGCGTACTAGCCCTACAGCGGCAGCAAAGCCACCGGCAACGCCTTCAACACTGGCTTCTCGCGCTTCATCGGTTACATCAATAAAACGAGGTAATGCCGTAGCCGCCAGTAGCCCCAAAATAATGACCACAATGATCAACTCAATAAGTGTAAAACCTTGCTGTTTCACTGCCACGCCCTCTTTTTTTAGCGGTAACCCGCCAACGTTAATATGAATAGTGATTTCTCATTGCGCCATTTTCAGCGCTATAGGTAAACCACGGTTGCTCATCGATAAAATATTCACACAGTAAGAATCCATTTTGCTTACGCGTCTCACTGTGCATCTCACTGCCAACTTCATCCCCGGCTAACGAAAGTAAATAATCACACGCCTTAGTGCTGCCTTTCGCTGAACCGACTGGCCAACCATTTATATTCATGGCCATACTCGTTGCAGCGTGTTTATTTTGTGACAGCGTGCCGCTGGGGCCCACCTGGGTTTCATAAATAGAAACAGGTGAGCTTTTTGTTCTTATCCACTGCGCTCTAGCTTGCATAGCAATGCGCTGAAAATTACCTAATAACGCTTCTTTTTTTACCGTTTCAGCTTCTTCTAAAACAGGCATCATGTGGTTGACATACGCCATCGTCACCAGCACTAATAAAATACCAATGGTAATGAAGTTAAAAAGCCCGCTTCGCGCCACTTTCACTTACCGTTTGACCGCATGAGCATTAATCATGTTAGCCGCCTTTTACCGCTGACATCATGTCCCACATTGGGGTAAAGATACCTAGCGCTAGCACTAACACCATCACCGCTACGAACCCTATAAGTATAGGTTCAATTTTTGCAGTGAGGCTTTTTAAATCAAAATCTACCTCACGCTCGTAATAGTCTGCGCTTTCATCAAGGAGCGGCTCTAGACGACCGGTTTCTTCACCTACTGCAACCATCTGCAGTACTAAATTTGAAAACAGCTCACTCGATTTAGAAACCCGCAGTAAACTCTCGCCTTTCTCGATGCCTTTTCGCATTTCAATAATACGGGTACGCATATAAGCATTATCAACAGCATCCGCAGTTAACGACAAACCGGAGGTTAGCGGTACACCTGCACGCAGAATCATTGAAAAACTTCTGCTATAACGTGACAACAATGATCGCTCAATAATGCCACCAACAATAGGCAACTTTAGTTTAAATTTGTCCCATTTCAACCGTCCACTAGTCGAATTAAGGTACTGTTTCACCACAATTATTCCACCAACAAGGGCCACCAGCATCACCCACCAGTAGTTAACAAATAAATCTGAAGTACCAATTAGTATTCGCGTCATCAACGGCAGCTCAGTATTGAACCTTGCGAACATTTGGGTAAAAACAGGTACTACAAAAAGGTTAAGTATAAACATGGCGATAACCAACGCGATAATCACAAAGGTGGGATACCGCAGAGCTGATTTTATACGCTTGCGTGTTTCCTGCTCTCTTTCAAAGTAAAGGGCCAACTGCAGAAACACATCGTCTAACTTACCCGTATTTTCCCCGACTACCACAACAGAAATAGACAGTCTGGAAAAGATATTTTCATATTTAGACATAGCCGATGACAGACTTCTTCCTTGCTCAAGCTGCTCCGCAATATCTTTTAATACTGCTTGAAAACGCTTGTGCGATGCGTTTTCAGATAACCCTCTAATGGCTCGAATAATAGGGATACCCGCTTTTAATAAAGAGTACATTTGACGAGAGAATATGATCATCTCATCAATGCCAACCTTAGACTCAAACCACGCACTTACATCAACATTAAGCCCTGAGCTGGATGACTGTTTTTTCGATTCTTGTATCGTTAATGGCACAATTTTTTTCGACAGCAATGCCTGCGCTGCACCTTGTTGAGAGGCAGCTTCAATAAAACCTTTTATAGGTTCACCTTGTGCAGATTTACCAGCATATTCAAACTGTGGCATCAGTGATTAATGACCTCTGGCACGAACTCCGCCACTTTAAACACTTCATCAAGAGACGTTTTACCCTCTGCGGCATAATCAAGCGCCATATGAGAAAGCGGTGTAAAATCTTTGTTCGCTTTTGTGGCATCAACAAAGCCCTGGGTGTTACTTTCTCGCAGGGACTCCATCATATCTTCGTTCATTTCCAGCATTTCAAATACACCAATTCGCCCTTTGTAGCCGGTATGATTACAGGTGTTACACCCGCTACCTTTGTAAAAGGTTGCGTTTTCAAGTTCGGGCATTAAGAACCGAACCCATGTTTGCTCTTGAACACTCGGGGCGCTGGTAGTTTTGCAGTTTTCGCATATGCGCCTTACTAACCGCTGAGCCACAATACCTCGTAGTGAAGTAGCAACTAAATACGGTGCCGCTCCCATATCGATAAGACGTATGGCGCTGGTTACTGCATCATTGGTGTGTAGCGTACTTAATACCAAGTGGCCTGTTAGTGCGCCCCGCAAGCCTATCTCCACGGTTTCTTGGTCACGCATTTCACCTACCATGATAACGTCTGGGTCTTGACGTAACGTAGTCCGTAAAATAGAGGCAAAATCCAACCCTATTTTGGCGTTAGTTTGTACTTGGTTTATTCGAGGCAGCCTGTATTCAATGGGGTCTTCAACAGTAATAATCTTTAAATCAGGTTTGTTCAGTTCGCTTAAGGCGCCGTACAATGTGGTCGTTTTACCGGACCCCGTTGGACCTGTGACCAAAATCATCCCATGTGGGCGATGAATGGCAGCGCGAAATTTGCGTACCATTGCGTCGGGCATTCCGGTTTGATCAAGGGTAAGCAACCCTGCGGATTGATCTAATAACCGCATTACTACCGATTCGCCGTTGCTCACCGGCATGGTTGAGAGTCTCACATCTATGGTGTGACCTTTTACCTTAATATTAAAACGGCCGTCCTGAGGTATACGCTTCTCTGAAATATCTAAACCTGACATCAGCTTTAAACGCAGAACGAGCGCCGACGCAATCTTCACCTGATCTAAGGTGTTTTCTTGCAGCACACCATCTACGCGCTGACGAATGCGCAATATATTTTCATCAGGCTCTATGTGGATATCTGACGCTCGCACCTGTACTGCATCTTCAAAAATAGAATGCAATAATTTAACTACCGTAGCGTCAGACGTATTGTCATCTAACGCAGATAGCTCGAATTCAACATCGTCCTCGTATTCCTCATGAAGCTTTTCTGCAAATGAAGCGATATCCTGTGTACGACGGTAAACCGAGTCGAATGCCTCAACAATCTGATTGTCTTGCACAATGGCCAGCTCTACAGTGCGTGGCTCAAATAGGGGCATTAACTGATCAAGCCCGCCTAGATCAGTAGGGTCACTCATACCGAGCAGTACGGTTTTATCGTCTACTTCAAGTACCAGCGCGCGATACCGCCGAGCGTAGGTTTCCGGTAAAAGCTGAGCATGTTCCGGCGTAATATTGCGGTGGGAAATATCTAAAAACGGTACATTTAGCTGCTGTGCTAAAAAGCGTAATAACTGTGGCTCGCTAATAAAATTGAGCTCGATTAATGTGTCGCCCAGTTTACGCCCTGTACTTCGCTGTGCTGACAGGGCTTGGTTAAGCTGCTCGCTTGTGATGATATTTTCATGGACAAGTAAGTCACCTAATCGCATTTTTAACCGTGGTTGCATTAACGTACCTCCTTTAATGCATTCAACCTTTCGATGACATACTGCTTAGAGGCAGGAGAAACGCCCCCTTGGGCAAGTGCGGCTTCAAATGCATTAATAGCCTCTCCGTTTTGCCCTAGCTGGTCGTAATTAGCCCCTAAGGCCAGCCACCACTTCCCATTTTGTGGCTGTAAAGCCGTCATGGCAGAGAATGCGGATATCGCAACCTCTGGCTTATTGATTGCTTGAGCGGCAGTACCCATAATAATGAGATAGTCGCTGCGCTGCTCTTTCACCGCTTGTTGGTTAAATGCTTCAGGCATAACGCTTAACGCTTCTTCGAAGCGACTTTTTGCGATAAGAATTTTACCCATTAGCTCTCGCCACATGAGGTTTTGAGGCTCAATGCTCACCCCCTTTGATAAAACAGACAGCGCCATTGGAATATTATTTTGTCCGAAGTATAAGGCGGCAAGTTGCTTGCGGGCCTCAAGGTTTTTAGGCTCTACCTGAAGAGCCAGTAGAAAATTCTGTTCGGCATCTTCAAACATACCAAATTGATAAGCGTTTAAACCGGCGTCTAAATGAACCGCACTCTGCTGCTTCTGGGTTTTAGGTGTAATTGTGGGTTTGCTGCTTACTACCGTGCTGTTTGTTGTCGTTCTCTTTCTATCAGCAACATTATTATTAACAGCGTCTTTATCATCCGCATTGTCGTCAACAGTGACCGTTTTAATGTCTTTTACACTTCCCTTAGCTTGGGTAGCGGCCTCTTTTAGCCTTTCTTCTTGAATAGCGGTCTCTCTGGCCTTTCTATATTCGGCCTCATCATCAAAGGCTGACTGTCCTGCTTGGCTTTCTTCTAAAGCGCCTTGTTCTAACTGATCAGGCACTTGTTCAAACACTTGCTCAAACACTTGTTCAACCACAGGCGTAGATTGAGCTAGTAATGCTCTGTCCTTATCAGATAAAGGCACGCTCTGCATGCCTTCACTCGGCGACGAATCGGACGTGTCATAAGCCGTTTTGGGAATAGCTTCAGAAGCGGTTTTGGAAGGCGTTTCAGATGCGTTTACAGAAGGCTCTTTGGAAGCCGTTGAATTTTGCGAACTCTCTGGCTTATCACCTATAGAGTAAAGTGCCGACCACACCACCAAAACTAGCACGGCAATTAGCGCGAATACTTTGCGTATAGAAAAAGACTTACGAAGCTGCACAGTGGGCGGTAAACCAAAATCACTTTCTTGGTTTCTATCGTCAAGGGACTTCAACGTGTTGTTTAAAATACTCATAAGCCACCTAGCGTCATTTGCCAAGTGCCCAGCGCTGCAACGAGCGCAAGAGAGAGAAAAAATAAACGCTTTTGAGGCAGCACCCGTCGTCTGCAGTCTTCAGTGTCCAAAATAGCGCTGACCAAATGTTTAGATGTTGCCGCCTTCTTTCCTTCTCCATACACAGAGAGAAGGAGTTTATGACATACAATATTCACTAATCTCGGGGTACCTGAGCTTGTAAACGCAACGAAAGGGCGCAAATAACGAGGAATAAGCCCTTCATCACCGCCTGCTGTCACTAATCGGTGTCCAATGTAATAGTCTATCTCAGCGCGGGTCATTTTTCGCAGCGAATAAGAAAAGGTTATCCTTTGGCGAATCTGCCTCACTCTTTGGTTGTCAAGATTGTCATTTAATTCTGGCTGTCCGAAGAGTACGATTTGAAGCAGCTTGCTTTTCTCAGTTTCTAAATTGCTAAACAGTCGAAGTATTTCCAGCGAATCCCAGCTTAACGCCTGTGCTTCATCAATAATAAGAATTGCCTGACGCCCTCCGGCTTTTAGGCTCAATAGCTTTTCTTCAATATTGTTGTGCAGGTTAATCCGCTCTTTCGTCTTGCCCGTTTTAATTCCCAACTCTTTGGCAAAAGCGATGCGCAATTCGTCGGGAGACAAGTACGGATTTGGCAAATAACACGCCACAAATCGGTCTGATAAATGATTGATAAGTTTGCGGCACAGTAACGTTTTTCCCGTCCCTACCTCGCCAGTCACTTTTATAAAACCTTCGGACATACTTAGCGCGGTGAGGATAACTTTTAGCGCTTCATTATGCGGTGCTAGCGCACAGAAAAAATCGGTATTCGGCGTAAGCGAAAACGGCATTTCGTTGAAGTGAAAAAAGTCTTTATACATAGCTAGTTTTGATACCACTTATCTAATAAAGACTGAGTGCGCATTCGCTGCTTTTCCCATGAGTCAGGCTGCACAACGGAAGGACGAAGAAGAATAACAAGCTCTCGCTTAGTCTGCGTTTTAGCAATATTTTTAAACATATTGCCCAACACAGGAATATCCCCTAAAAAGGGTGTTTTAGACTCTTTTTCGTTAGTCACTGTTTCCATAAGACCGCCAATAACCACAATTTCGCCGTCGCGAGCTCGGATCACCGTATCTGATTCTCTAATATTACTTTGTGCTAGGGGCAGCTGAATTTGCTGGTCGCCTACTTGGATAACTTTCGTTTGTTCTGCCGTCTCTGTTACCGAGGGGTGAACATGTAAAATAACTGAACCGCTTTTATCTATTTGCGGTGTAACGTCTAAAGCAATACCTGAAAAGAACGGGGTAAGCTCGATGTCATTTTCATTTTGCGTCCCGGTAGCGTTTAAGTCTTCACTAGTAGACACATCGGTGACAAAGTACTCATCTTGCCCCACCTTTATTACGGCCTTTTGGTTGTTTGTTACTGTCACTCTGGGGTTACTGAGCATTTGCACATCACCTTGGGTTTGCAGCATGTTGATTACGCCGTCGAAGTCGCCTCGAGAAATACGCAAGGTGGATACACCACCGATGTCAGTTGAAATACTATTGCCAATACCATTTACTGCATTGATGGCTGGGTTAATACCCGCCGCGGTATTTGCAGCAAAATTTGTGGCAACGCTGCCGCCGCTAAGACCAAAATTAAGACTTCCCGTTAGGCCGCTCGCGATACGATCCCATCGTACACCCTGCTGATAACCATCGTTTAGGGTAACTTCAATTATTCTTGCCTCTAGCACAACCTGTCGCTGCAGACTTTCTTGGCTTTGCATAAGGAAATCTTTCACCACCGCAATCTCGCTAGGCAGCGCTTTGATAGTGACCAACCCAGCTTGAGGTGACACCACAACGTGACGCCCGCCTGTAGGTGTTACCAGCACTTTAAGCGCCTCTTTTAGGTCTTTCCAGAAGTCGTTTTCGCTGGTGGTCTGAATATTCGAGCCATTAAGCTGCTGAATATTATTTCCAGCCATCCCGTTTTGTCCCATCATTCCGGCTTGACCATTACCGCCAATATTATTGTTGCCGTTAATGCCGTTCAAACCACCATTATTCTGATTGCCATTATTTTGATCTTGCTCGCTCACTCCACCGGCGATAACGCTCACGTTTGATACGCCAAAGCGTTTAATCATAAGGAAATTAACAGGAATTGATTCGGTTTTAAGTTGCGCAGGCATAACCTGAATAACTTTTCCTTCTAAAAACACATCCAGTGGGTACATTCTTGAAACAATTTTTAAGACTTCGCTTAGCGCGACCTCTTTTAGTGTAAGACTTATTTGACCCGACACGTCAGGGTGAACCGCCACGCTGTAGGGTGTGTTAGTCACTAAGGCATCAAAAAACGGACGAACTTCAATAGCGTTTGCCGAAACATCGAACGTATTTTGCTGCGATACAGCAGGTAATAATTGAAATTGCTCTACGCCAGCGAGTAGCTCATTATTGAGCTGCGAGGGAGACATTCGCCTTGCTGAAGCGCTTTTTGTGGCATCAGGTTGAGCGCTCTTATTTGAAGCGCTTAGCTCGTCGCGAATGTGCGGCTTAACTTCATCGCCCACTCCGTAGGTTTGACAGCCTGCAATAACAAGAGCAAGTAAAAGTAATGTTGCTGTTGAAGCTAAGTTATTTTTTAATTTCATAGGAATACATTTTCAACGTCATTGTCTGTCGTCCGTCATCAAGAACCACATCTTTAGGATTAATTTTAACGATGCGATGGTCGCCCACTGAATCACCTTCACGATAAGACCGACCGGAAATCACGGCGGTAAAACTGCCTTGTCGCTTTAAAATTGACTGAAGCCTAAGCGCTCCATCTTGCTCATCATTTGTTGCCCTTTGTGACACCCCAGAAATGGCAGGTTTAGTAGGGTCAACTTGGCTAGCAGCTGGCATTGAAAATAAGGCAGCTAACACTATCAGCAGCCAGCTTTTACAAAGAGATAAAGGTTTCATTATTACTTACCGTTGCCAAATGTAATGTGAGGATAGCGTTAGGGTATTCCTCTACAGTGTAGCGGAATTTAGTGACAACCACTTTTTCATCAGAGGCCTGAATTCTTGCCAAGTAGTCTCGCAAGTTAAAAAAGCTACCCTCTATTTTCAGCGTCATGTTATGTCTAAACAACGCCGCGCTTTGCAATTCCCCGTCGCCAAACTGCACGGTTTGTCTCGGCGCTACATTAAATTCCACCATTCTCACGTTGCCTTGCTCATTGAGTAAGGTAATGAGCAACTCAGGCATTTTATCCGCAGCAACAAAGCCATCGTTTAACGCAGCTAATTGGGTATCCAATTCGAGAAGCTTCTTGTTTTCAATATCTATTTCGCGCTTTGTTCTCGCCGCGTAATCCATAGAAAGCGCTTGATTGAGAGCATCCTTTTGAATAACCCGCGCACTGAGCTGACTCTCTTTGCGCACAATGTCTTTGTCCAAACGGGAAAGTTTGTCTAATTGAGGGGAAATACCAAACCAAAAAAATAAATACACAATAAGGGCTAAGCCAACCCAAAAAATGAGCTGCTTCTCTCTTAACTGAAGTTGAGCGTAAGCGCTAGAGAGCTTTTGCCACTGTGTCATCAGCCTCTCCATCAAAGTCAGTTGAAAGGGTAAATGTTTTCACATCGCTATCGTCACTCTCATTCTCAAATTTTACCGTGGAAAACGTTTTGCCCTTAAAGAAGGTTGAACCCTGCAGTTTCTGTAACCACTGTGGAATAGCTGACGGCTTTATCGTATTACCCGTTAAACGAAGCTCATCACGTGTGATGGTAATCGACGTTAGCCAGAGATTCGGATTATGAAAATTTGCCAAGTCATCCATTACATTTTGATATTGTGTTGTGCGCAAAGACAACTCACCGGTTTGCATATAGTCCAGAAGCTGCTCACGGTTTTTAACTTTCACGCGCAGTGTATCTAGGTCTTTTTGCAGAGATTGAGTATCTCGCTTCGCCGCTAACTTATCAGTTAGCGTATTGATATCGTTATCAATGGCTTTGACCGACACAGCAACGTCGTCTGATTTTCGTTGCTTTAGCGCTATAAACTGGCCCATACCAACAGTGAGTACTGAGAGTAACAATAACGCAATGCCATTCACCCACAGCACGGTGCTGAGCGGTAAGCGCTCTTTGCTTGGCAGCAGCGAGGAGTGATAAAGGTTAACGCTCTGTTTCATTGACATTCACCCAACAAGTCTAATGCACTGGCCAAAGCGAAATGATTATCTGAATGCACCACATCGGAAAATAACAAATCGGTTTTAAATGGCGCCATTGCGGCTGGCTGGAAAGGTTTTAATTGCTCAATAACTGGCGCACAATCGAATTGGGTTTTAAACAGTACCTCTTTTAGCGGAGGCTGCTTAAGCTGTGATTCATAAAAATCCATTGAGCGCTGAATTTCCAACCCTAACGCATCGCTAAACCGCGTCATGTCTTTCTGCCCCTGCATTTTATCCACAAAGCCTCTTAGTCGCCTTGCAAGCCAAATGACTTGGGAGCGAACAATCAGCAAAAAGGGTTCACTGCCGGGCTCTTGTATTATTAACAAACGGGCATATTCATCATCGGGCATCATAGATGTAGCGAGTACTTCTTTCACATGAATATGAGTAAGCACTTTCGCCTTTAGCTTAGTTAACGCGGCGACAATATCAGCCATAGGCGCTCTTTCTGCTACAAAGACATTTACCTTCTTCTTCCCGCCTCTTGAGGCAGCAGGATAGTCTATGTAATCAAGCACCATATTCGATGCATCAAAGGGAACCATCTCACTGATAGTCCATGGTAATGCGGTGCGTATATCTTCATCTGGCACATCGGGTTTATCAGTCTGTACTAACTGGTAGGCGTCCTGCTCTATCGCGATGGCCACGTGGCAATGAAGCTTGTCAAAGGAGGCAAGGTGCTTACTGAGCTGCTCGCCTATCGCCATTCCCTTTTCAAGCGCGTGCGATGTAGAGGAATGCAGTGAAGGCGTATCTCCCGATATATCAATAGCGACAACATGAAGCGCAGACGCACTAATAGACATACCCACTAAATGAGTATGGCTCTTTGTTGCTGAAGAGAAGAATCGAGTAAGCATATACCTTCTTATACGTAAATGGTGCCGCTGGCATTTTGTAACCATACCGCACGACAATGACAAGATATACCGACACTTAAAGAAAGTAGACTAATTGTGTATGAATAACAAATAGATGCGCTATTTATTATTATCCTAAAGTTGAGGTTGTGTTACTTTGCCCAACCCTGGAAAGTAATCGAATTCACTACCTTTACTTATACTGTAACGGCACCAATACTCGCTATCATTTCTTCTAACTGCTTCATCATTTGAAGCCGTAGAGTAAAAGCGCGCCTTTACATTAAAGCCATCCACCCTGAGTGGACTTCCCACCAACGATGTCCACACAGTTGCGCATCCCTCGTCGCTATCCTGTGCTGATGGCCACCCTTTATGATTCATTCTGACAGGCTTTCTGTCTATTTCACTGCCAGTTTCATCAAAGTGTATAAGCATTATCATGGAGGTAGGTTGGCGAACTCGCCATTGATAGTGAGAAGAGATGGTGTGGCGCTCAAACTTTTGCGCTTGCTTTGAAAATGCCGTTAGCGTGGTATCGGGGTCACCGGTATATAGGTTGTTGATAAAAAAAACCAATACACCAACAAATACCACTACCGTTAATAGTTTGAATGCGGTTGAACGCGAATTATCTTGTCGCTTTTTCATTTTTCTAGCCTAATAACCATCTTATGCCCGCAAATTACAATTTGCTTATTTAGATGATTATCGGCCGCTTAAGCCAAAAGATAAAGTGATTGAGAGCGAGGTTCTGTCTGAGTGTGGTAGTAACTTTATCGATACGGGGCCTGAGCTTAGTCTGCTTTGGACCTAAGCTCGACCTAGACTGCATCAAATCTGAACCTGATTTAAACTTATTTAAAACTAGATCACGCGATTTCTCGCAATTCACTGCGCTGCTGCAGTGATGTTACTTTACCCTCGATGTAGTGAGACAATACCTGCTTTTGTGCATCACTAAGACGCAAACCGTGCTTTGTACGACGCCATAGCACGTCTTCCGCCGTTTGCGCCCATTCGAAACTTATCAAATAATCTACTTCAGCTTGATATAGCTTCGCACCAAAATCTTGACCCAAGCCGTCGACATTCGAAACGCCTGTCAGGAACTTGTGACAAAGCAGTCCGTATTGACGAACATAACGTTCGATTACCGAAGCTGATAACCAAGGATAGCTAGATTGCAGCTCGCTCTTTAGCGAGGCTTTATCAGAAAATGCGCCGCCAGGAAGAGGGACTTCTTTTGTCCACGCTTTTTTCGCGCGGGGAAAACAAGACACCAGCTTATCTACCGCATGTTCAGCTAATTTTCTATAGGTGGTTATTTTGCCACCGAATATGTTGAGTAAAACAGGTTCACCTGCTTCACCTTTAAGCTCAACTTTATAATCTCGGGTAAGCTCTTGCGCCGATGCATTTTTTTCCTCTAACAACGGACGAACGCCACTGTAGCTGTGAACAATATTGTCGGTAGTAATTTTTGTTTTAAAGTAGGTGTTCACTACATCCACTAGGTAGTCGGTCTCTTCCTGTGAAATCGCCGCATCTAATGGGTTTCCTTGAAAATCTTCATCCGTAGTGCCTACTAATGAGAAGTCTTCTTCGTAAGGAATAACAAAAACAATGCGACCGTCTTTGTTTTGGAGAATATAGGCCTCATCGGTGTCGTATAGTTTAGGCACAACAAAATGACTGCCTTTGACCATGCGCATTGCGTTAGGGTTTTTAATATCCACCAATCTGTCGAGGAACGATACCGCCCAAGGCCCTGCTGCATTAACAATCGACTTCGCTTTCACGGTAAACGTTTTACCTTGATCGTTGCGTAAAACAACGTTCCACAGTGCCCCTTCTTTCTGAGCACTTACACACTCAGTGCGCGTTTGTATGGTAGCGCCTTGATCTTGCGCTGCTATAGCGTTTAACACCACTAAGCGCGCATCGTCCACCCAACCGTCTGAGTATTCAAAGCACGTTGAAATATCTTTGACTAACGGCCCTTCGCTTGACGTTTTAAGCTTTTTAGAGCGGGCAAGTAAGTTACGTTTGGCAAGAGAGTCGTAAAGGAAAAGGCCGATTCTTATCATCCACGCTGGGCGTAAATGCTTTTGATGGGGCAAGCGAAAGCGCAATGGCCACATTATATGCGGCGCTTTTTGAAGTAGCACTTCGCGCTCTGCAAGCGCCTCTTTGACAAGGCGAAATTCATAATGCTCAAGATAGCGAAGACCACCGTGTACCAGTTTACTGCTCGACGAAGACGTTGCGCCTGCAAGGTCCCCTTTTTCGCATAAGGTGACTGACAGCCCACGACCCGCTGCATCTAGTGCAACACCAACGCCGTTTACGCCCCCGCCAACGACTAATACATCAACAATGTTACTGTCTTCTTTACTCTTGCTCATCACTTACCCTTTAAGAACGAATCGCCTATGTGCTCATTTGACAACCAAAAAGAAACCATGTCAACACAAAACGAACACAAACGAACATTAAAAGAAAAAGTAGATGAACCAGTGTGAGTCTATTTACTGCTAATAATTAGAGTGGCACACGATGGAAAGGCAATAGCTCGATAGTTATGCTTTCACAAATTTGATGTTATTTTCTTCTATGATTTTTTTAATCGCTGGCGGTGGTGCTTGGTCGCAAACCAAGCAGTCAACTTGAGAGATATGACCCTGCTCAACCATTGCACGGCGCTCAAACTTACTGTAATCAGCGGCTAAAATAACGTGCTGAGTATGCTCTAAAATGGCCTGAGATACTTTTACTTCACGAAAGTCGAAGTCGAGCAAGGCGCCATCAGCGCTAATTCCGCTGATACCGATAATGCCATAATCCATTCTAAACTGGCTGATAAAATCGCAGGTAGCCTCACCAATGATACCACCATCTCGATAGCGTACTTCACCAGCAGCAATAATGACTGAAAAGTCCTCTTTTGCAGATAAAATTGTGGCAACGTGAATGTTATTGGTGACAACGTGTAAATTGCTGTGGTTGAGTAACTTAGTGGCAATTAACTCTGTGGTCGTTCCTATATTGATAAATAAAGACGCCCCATCTGGGATCATAGCAGCGACTGCGTCGGCAATTTTTTCTTTTACATCGCTATTTTGAGTCTTGCGCTCTTGATAGGGCGTATTTTCCCAGCTGCGATTTAATCCAGCGCCACCGTGATAACGACTGATCACACCCGTGTGAGCAAGCTGATTCAAATCTCGTCTAATAGTTTGAGGCGTAACGGCACAGTTAGACACTAAATCATCAATAGACATAAAACCGTGTTGCTTTATTAGCGCGATTATTTTTTCGTGTCGTTGTGTTTGGTTCATTATGCTCCCTAAAGTAGGTCACCCTACTGCTGCCTGTACATGCCACTTTAATAGTATACGTGGTTCCAATGTAAGTTCATACGTTCGTTCGAACATCATAATGTTCGTTTTCGAAAACGCAGCATTGTTAAATAGAAGTAAATGATGCAAACTCTATGAAAATTATTTTCAAAGGTGACAGCATGAGTAAGTATCTTCTTGCCATTGATCAAGGCACAACCAGTTCTCGCAGTATTATTTTTTCTTCTAGTGGCAAGATTGAAGCTGTCGCACAACAAGAATTTTCGCAAAAGTATCCTAAAGACGGCTGGGTAGAACACGAGCCAGAGGAAATTTGGGAAAGCGTGCTATTTACGCTTAAAGATGTTTTTAAGAAGTGCTCACTTGCGCCATCGGATATTGCCTCAATTGGCATTACCAACCAACGTGAAACCACATTAGTGTGGAACAAGTCGACAGGTAAAACGGTATACCCCGCCATTGTATGGCAAGACCGACGCACCGCTCAGCAATGCCGAGACTTGAGCAGTGATGAGGAGTTTGTCTCTTATATCAACTCCACCACAGGGCTTCTATTAGACCCCTATTTTTCAGCCACAAAAGTGGCGTGGATTTTAGACAACGTAGAAGGTGCAAGAGAACAGGCTGAAAACGGAGACTTGTTGTTTGGCACGGTAGACAGCTACTTGATATGGCGATTAACCGATGGTCAGTCGCATAAGACTGATGCCACTAATGCCTCGCGCACAATGCTATTTGATATTAATAAGCAGCAATGGGATAAACGTTTACTAGAGCGCTTCAATATTCCTAGCAGCATGTTACCAGAGGTAATGGATTGCGCCGCTGACTACGGCGTAATAAACGAGGATATTTTAGAAAAAGCCATTCCTATACAGGGTGTAGCCGGCGATCAGCAAGCGGCGCTTGTAGGGCAGGCATGCTTTCAAAAGGGGATGGCTAAAAGCACCTACGGTACAGGTTGCTTCATGATCCTCAATACAGGAAACACTCCCCTTCAGTCTAAAAACAGACTGCTTACTACAGTTGGATATCGCATTAATGGTGAAACCACTTATGCACTAGAGGGCAGTATTTTTATGGCCGGAGCCACAGTTCAGTGGCTACGAGATGGTCTCAAGCTGATTGGCGATGCCGCAGAATCTGAGGCATTAGCGCAGCGTGCAAGACAAGACAACGGCGTGTTCTTAGTACCCGCCTTTACTGGATTAGGCGCTCCCTATTGGGATCCGGATGCCAGAGGCGCAATTTTGGGTCTTACTCGAGATACGGGTATCAGTGAAATTGTCGCAGCAGGCTTGCAATCGGTTTGCTATCAAACCAAAGATCTTCAAAAAGCCATGGAAAGTGATGGCGCGCGGCCTACCAATATTCGCGTAGATGGCGGTATGTCTCAAAACGATTGGGTAATGGGCTTTCTTTCTGACGTGCTAGGTGCAGAAGTTGAAAGACCCGAGGTCACTGAAACTACGGCATTAGGCGCAGCGTTCCTTGCTGGTTTGCAACACGGTATTTTTGACTCCATCGATGACTTAACCCAGTGCTGGAAAAGCGACAGAGTTTTTACTCCCCGTTTATCAAAAGCAGAACGGGATCAAGCCTATGGTGGCTGGAAAGAAGCTGTAGATCGAATTCGCTGTAACTAAAACTCCTTATTTTTCCAAATGTTAATAAAGCGTTGTAATAAGATGTCCTTTTTTTATACAAAAAAAGTTTTTATAACATTGTAATTACATTGTCTTTTTGTGCTAGTATTGAAAACAAGGTAAACGTTTCACCTGTTGCCTTGTAAAAATTAGCGTATATTTTTCATAATGTTACAAAATTAAAATTAGAAAAATATAGCACTTAATGTGTAAAAGTAATGTTAACAAGCTCGAAAGGCGCGCACTAAAACGTAATTTGAGTGAAAAATACGTTAATACGTAGCCTACTCACGGAGAAAACACAGTGACACATAAAACAAACACATCACAATTCAGCCCAATGGCAAAACGCTCCCTATTGGGTGTTGCTATCGCTGCTGCCCTGCATTCGCCCATCGTGTTGGCGCAAGATTCTGCGTCACAAAATGTAAAAGATGCACCCGTTGAAATTATTGAAGTGCGCGGCATTGTTAGCAGTTTAAAACGCGCAATGGCCGACAAGAAAGAAAACCTAGCCGTTTCCGATGGCATTGCTGCTGAAGACTTAGGCAAATTTCCAGACCTTAACGTTGCAGAGTCGTTGCAACGTATCACTGGTGTGTCGATAGACAGAAACGGTGGTGAAGGCCAACAAGTAACAGTTCGTGGTTTTGGCCCACAGTTCAACACCGTTTTAGTGAATGGTCGTCAACTAGCAACTGATGCAGCTGGTCGTGCCTTTAACTTTGATATCCTTGCTGCTGATCAAATTACAGGCGCAAGTATTTATAAAAGTGCTGTTGCCAACCTGCAATCTGGTGGTATCGGCTCTACAATTAATATCTCTACCGCTCGTCCATTTAACTACGATGGTTTCCAAGCGGTTGGTATGGTGAAAGGCATGTACGAAAGCCTTTCTGAAGAAACTGCTCCACAAGCGTCATTCTTAGTGAGTAATACTTTTGCCTACGATAAAGTCGGGTTGTTATTAGCCGCTTCACATCAAGAACGCCAAGTACAAATAAATCGTATTCAAACTGCAGGCTGGCGTCCAGGTCTTACTCTGTCTAACAGAAATGATGGCATTATTGCGGATAACGTATACCTTCCTCGAAACTGGGATCAACTTGTTGATCAGCAAGACAGAACACGTACTAACGTTTCACTTGTTGCGCAATACGCGCCTTCAGATGACGTAACAATTACACTAGACGGCTTTGTGTCTAAGTTCGAAGTAGATTCGCAAGTGACAGATCTAGCATCATGGTTTGAGCCTGATCGCGTAGGTTCTGCACAAATTTCTGATAATGGAACTGCAATACAGTTCACTCAAGAAATTGACCTACACCAAGGAAGCGGTAACCCAGCGTCTGACTTTGTATCATCAAGCCGTGGCGTTCGTGATGTGACTACTGAAGGCTTCGGTATCAACGTTGAATGGCAAGTAAGTGATGCATTATCAGCAACCTTCGATATCTCTAATTCAACAGCTGAAAACGACATTGCAGGCGAAGGTCGCTTTAACGTTGTCGGTATTATTAACAACTACTCGTTTGACGGAACTGGCAGTACACCAACGGTTGCACACGATGGTTTTGGTAATGGCCAACTACCTGACATTTCTCTTAACCGTCTTCACTACAATGACTTAGGGAATACCCAAGCGACTGAAGATGAAGTGACTGAATACAAAGCAGACTTCACCTATATGTCTGACTCAGATGTGTTCCGCAAAGCTGACTTCGGTGTTTTATTATCTGAGCGTGAGAAGTATGTTTACCAAGAATTTGGTTCACAATGCGCATTCTGTGGTTACGCAACACCTGCGCCAGTTGATACATTAAATATCCGTCCGTTTACTGCACAGAATTTCTTCAGCGGATTAATTGATACATGGTACACCTACGACGGTGATGCATACCTTGACTTCTTAGCATCACAAGGTGCGCCAGTAATCCCAACATTACAGCCAAACTACTACAATATTGAAGAAGACGTCACGGCGCTTTACGCACAATTTGAGTTCGGCTATGACATTGGCGATATGCCGCTTACTATGAACTTCGGTGCTCGCTACGAAGAAACCGACGTTGCAGTATCAGCAGTACAAGCGTTCATCTCGGATGTTGTCCCTACCACCGATTTAACATTGTTTGCGAATCGATTTGCTCCGGCCAATGACATTACCGGTACCTCGTCGTACTCAAACTTGCTACCTAGCTTGAACGTGAAGTTGGAAGTGCAGGAAGATATGTTGGTTCGCTTCTCTCGCTACGACTCGCTAACTCGTCCAACAATGGCACAAATGTCGCCAGCGACAACATTTAACGAGCCGCGTAGACAGAACTTGCAGGCGAGTGGCGGTAACCCAGGCCTTCAACCTTTTGAAGCAGAGAACTGGGATTTATCGTTTGAATGGTATTACAGTGACGATTCAGTTTTCTCTTTTGCATTCTTTAGCAAAGACGTTCAAAACTTTATCGTAACGCTATCGGGTAATGAAATTTATTCAATGACCGATAGAAGCCCGCTTAACGGCTATCGTTGTGCTGAAGCAAACTGTGCTGAAGGTTTATCGTTAGACGCGCAAAACCCTGACCGCGATGTGGTTGCAGAGACTGAAGAATTGAACGGCGAGAGTGAGGTTTATACCGTTACTCGTCCTCAAAACGGTGAAACAGCAACAGTTAACGGTTACGAAATTGCGCTAACTCACATTTGGGATAACGGTTTCGGTGTTACTGCGAACGCGACTGTAGTAAACAGTGATATAGGTGTTAGCGGCGACACTGCACAAACGTTTGCCTTACCAGGCCTTGGTGATTCGCAAAACCTCATTGTTTTCTATGAGCGTGACGCGTTCCAAGCCCGTGTTGCATTCAACAACAGAGAGTCATTCTTGTTTGCACTTGATAACACGTCTGTTGGCGGTGCTACTGGCGAGCCGGTGACTACTGAAACTTACGGTCAGTGGGATGTGAGCGCTAGCTACGACATCAATGAAAACTTCTCAGTATTCTTTGAAGGTATCAACGTGACTGAGGAAGAGCTTACCCAAGTGGGTCGCTTCCCAGATCAAGTTTATTCAATTGAAGATAATGGCTCTCGTTACGCAGTAGGTGTTCGAGGCTCATTCTAAAAGTGTGTGTTTTGGCAGGGTGAAAACCCTGCCTTTTATTCACAAGCTTATTGGAAAATGAATAAGTTTATGAATAAATGTAGCAAAACTAATTGGCAGTAATTTCTCATGAATTCTTCGACCAACACATCATCCAAACAACGTATTGTCATTGTTGGCGGTGGCACTGCAGGTTGGCTAACTGCAGCCATTGTTGCGGCAAAACACAAAGTGGCGAAAGGTCAGTGTGGTTTAGACATCACCTTAGTTGAGTCTAGCGATATTCCTACCGTGGGCGTTGGCGAAGGCACTTGGCCTACCATGCGAAATACGTTGAAAGACATTGGGTTGTCAGAAAAAGAAGTATTCAAGCGATGCTCTGCAGCATTTAAACAAGGCGGCAAATTTGTTAATTGGGTAAAGGGTAATGGCGACTTTTATTATCATCCCTTCACCGTACCACTAGGGTATGGCCGTGTTGAAATGGCCCCTTATATTAATAACATTGCCGACTTTGCTAATACTACTAACTTCCAGCAGCACGTATGCGAGCAGAATATGGCGCCGCGCACGCTGAATGAAGAAGAATACAGTAGCGCCCAATCAAACTACGCCTACCACCTAGACGCAGGTGCATTTGCCGACATGTTAAAGTCTTTTTGCAAAGAAGAGTTGGGCGTACAGCACAAAGTTGCCACCGTTGAGCAAGTGTCTGCGACCTCGTCAGAGCATATAGAAAATATTACGCTGGATGACAACAGTACGCTTCATGCAGACCTCTTCGTAGACTGCTCTGGTTTTCGCTCTATGTTGCTAGGCGAAGCACTTCAAGAGCCCGTAGTGTCTGTAAACGATGTACTGTTTAACAACTCTGCAATCGCGCTACATGTGCCTTACGAAGATGACTTTGAGATTAAGCCATACACGCAAGCTACCGCTCAGGAAGCCGGATGGATATGGGATATTGGCCTCTCATCTCGAAGAGGCGTGGGTCACGTTTACTCCACTGACTTTACCGATGATGGGAGGGCTGAAGAGTTACTCCGTCGTTATGTGGGTGATGAAAAGGGCAAGCTGAATGCACGTGTCATTCGGTTTGACTCAGGTTATAAAAAGAGAATTTGGAAAGGTAACTGTATCGGTGTAGGTTTGTCCGCTGGCTTTGTCGAGCCTCTAGAAGCCACAGCACTTATGCTAATAGAGATCTCAGCGAGGTATATTGCCGAGCAAATGCCGACTCCAGCTTCAGCGATGCCGATAATTAGCCAGCGCTTTAACAAGCAAATGCAGTACAGATGGCAGCGTATCATCGACTTTTTAAAGCTGCACTACATTTTCAACCAACGCAGTGAGCCTTACTGGCAAGCCAATCGAGACATTGCGTCAATTCCTGATTCGTTGAAAGAAGATCTCGAAATTTGGAAGTATCGTGGGCCCCAAATTGCTGATTTTTCAGCAGCAATAGAACTATTTCCCGCTGCAAGCTACCAGTACGTGCTTTATGGAATGGGCTTCTCACCTGATTTCTCACTGCAGTCGCATTTCTATACCGAACGGGACTTAGCTGACAAAGTCATGAAGCAGAATCAACTAATAACACAGCAAAAACTGAGTAGCTTACCGAATCATAGAGATTATATAGAGCAGTGGTTAGCTAGCTAAAAGAGAATAAGAATGCCAAATTTTGAAGTTTTAACTGCTGATAAACACAGCGATGTTCGTGTCGACGAAGGCAAGCTAGCCAAGACATTTGCTAACTTTCACTTAGTCAATGTAGAAATTAAAGAAGCCGTCCAAGCTTCCAGTGAATACCCACTTTTTTTCAGTAAAGTGAGTAATCAGCAGCGCTGGACTATTTCGGCACTTTGCGGCTTTGCGCCGAAAGAAAACGTTTTTGAAACTCAAGGCACATGGCTTGCGCATGTTACACCGCTAAGTTTGCGTACCTTGCCCTTTACCTTGAGTTTTGAAAGCGACCCCACTACCCCCGAAACCTTGTTGGATATGGATTCACCGGCAGTGGCAAAAAGCAATACTGGAAAAGACAGTGGAGACGCCTTGTTCTTATCAAGTGGTCGTCCAACTGCTTATTTAGATAATAAACAAAAATTGCTTAAAGAGCGCGTTGATGCAATGCAGCAAACTGCATCCTTGTTAGGCGAACTTGCTGAGCTAGCGCTTATTCAACCTACCGACTTACTGATTGAATATGCAGATAAAACTCAGCAGCGCGTTGGCGGCCTAGCCATGCTTAACGAAGAACGGCTTCAACAGCTCTCACCAGAAACGCTCTCTGCTCTCAATAAGAAAGGGGTGCTCTCAGTCCTATTTAATATTCTGGGCTCAGTGTTTCAAATAAACCGTGTTATTAGGCTCCACAACACAAAATTCCCTACTCGCCTCATAAGCAATGTGAAGTTCGAGATTAGCAAACCGTAATTTTTCTAGGAGTACGTGAATGTTTTCCAGCACGATTCAAGTGTCTGTTTTTGTGTTCGTTACCGCGCTAATTGGTTTTTTAACGTATTTGAGTTGTCGCGGACAAAATAGAAATGCGCAAAACCAAAACCGTGAGTTCTTTCTTGCCGGTGGCGGCTTAGCTTGGTATTTCATAGCGGGCAGTATTACGTTAACAAACTTAAGTACCGATCAACTTGTTGGTATGAACGGAAACCAAATGGCGCTTCTCTCGCTGTGGGAGTTTTCTGCGGTGGTGGGTTTATTTGTACTGGCAAAAGTGTTTCTTCCTGTTTACTACAAGTTTAAATGCACTACGACTACCGAATTGCTAGAGCTTCGCTATAACGATAAGCACATTCGAGCAGTGATCAGCGTATTATTTTTTGCCGGCAGCGCACTTATCTTTTGTCCAGCGGTCATTTATTCTGGCTCTCTGTTTATGCAATCAATGTTTAATGTAGAGCTACCATTGATGTATATCGCGGTTATCTTTGTGGTTGTTGGCGCACTGTATGCCATCTTTGGCGGCCTTAGAGCTGTTGCCGTTTCAGATACTTATTCCGGTGTTCTGCTGCTTACCATGGCGGTAATTGTTTTAATCCTCGCGTTACAAGCCATTGATTACAACTTCGACGGTATTCCACAAGAGCGCCTTACGCTTATCGGCGACAACGACTCCCCTATTCCGTGGCACACCCTGCTAACAGGCATGATTTTTATTCAGATGTTTTACTGGGGTACGAATCAGGTAATTACGCAACGAGCGATGGCCGCGCCATCGTTAAAAGAGGCGCAAAAAGGTGTATTTGCCGCAGCAGGCATTCGTTTATTAATTGTTCCTGCAATCATCGTGATTCCTGGCATAGTGTCTTACAAGTTGTTCGGCGACATTGGCGATAGTGCCTACGGCAAGATTGTAGCAACCGTGTTGCCAGACTGGTTATCAGGTGTATTTGCTGCGGCAATGGCGGCGGCAGTACTGACTACCTTTAACAGTAACCTGAACTCAGCCACTGCGCTTTATGTGTGCGATATTCATGAGAGTTACGTTAACAAAACGCCTAACGTACCTAAATTAAGCGGTTACGTTACTGTATTACTGTGTTTAATTTCATTAGCGCTGATCCCTGTTTATCAGCAGGCCGACAGTATTATCAATCTAGTACAGAAACTTTATGGTCTATTAAGTATGCCAATCCTTTCTGTGTTCATTGTTGGTCTCTTGTTCAGAAACGTTCATGCGTTTGCTGCTATTGGTGCTGTGACCTTTGGCGTTTCTTTTTATGCCTTTGTCAGTTTTGAAGCATCGCCCTTTTATGCACCATTTGGCTTGCATTACATTCACCTTATGTTTGCAACGCTTGTAGGCTGCGTGTCATTCGCACTCATTGTGAACAGGGTCATCTTTAAACAGAAAGCAGAATTTTCACTGGCGCTAAACAGCGATAGCCCTTTTGAAGAAGAAGGCACTGTTGAAAACAAAAACGCCTAGCTTTTCTGTAAGTATCTTTTAAGAGGGTACGCTGCGTACCCTCTTTTGTTTATCAAGCGATGCATTAACTATGCTTTGTTGTTGCTAGAGACCTTTTGCGCTGGCTTGACGTTACTGCCACGTACTATTTCGCTCTCTTTTTCGCACAATGAATAGCTAATCCGCCAGCATCTGTGTTCAACCTATTTTTAACGCCGAGGTTTATATGTCGTCTTCACCTTCATTCGTAAGATTATGTAATGAGTTCACAACGCTCATCTTTGACTGCCAAGGCCGTATGCCAAAAGTCATCTATTACGGCGCCCCACTCAGCGATTCCACAACGCCTGAAATGCTCAGTATTTTAAACACCCGTCAAGAAGCCAAGTGTGCACCGGTTATCGAGCCTCCTATCAGCTTGGTGCCTACTCATGGTGAAGGATGGACCGGACAACCAGGCCTTGAAGTGTCTGGCGATAAAGACCAATGGTCTGCCGGCTTTAGCCTTGTAGAAACAAAACAAAGCGGCACGTCAGTAGAGTTTGTTGGCGAAGACCAACACAGAGGCATGCGACTAATTACCACGGTGAGTTTAGACGCCAATACTACCGTAGCGTCCTTTTGCTCGCGTGTTGAGAATACGGGGCAAACAGCGCTTCATCTTAGCTATTTAAATGCTGCAAGCCTGCCGCTTCCCACAACGGTGGATAAAATTAAAACCTTTGAAGGTAGATGGTCAGCAGAATTTCAAACTAGCGATCACGACCTCTTTTTTGGCAGTTACGTGAGAGAAAACCGCCGCGGTAAAACCTCCCACGACACCTTCCCAGGTTTAATTGCCTACCCTCAAGGCACGGGGGAATTGCAGGGTGAATGCTACGGCTACCACTTAGGTGCATCAGCCAATCACAAATTGCGTGCAGAACTTATGGCTGATGGTAGAAGCTATGTGCAGTTTGGCGAATTATTGTTCCCAGGTGAAGTCGTACTTGGTGAAGGTGAAAGCTATACCACCCCTGTTTTGTACACCGGCTTTGGCAGTGATGGTTTCTCCTCTCTTTCGCAGCAATTTCATCAATATATACGTAGCAACATTTTGCAGCACAGCGCTGAGTCTAAGCCTCGCCCTGTGCATTACAACACGTGGGAAGGCATTTATTTCGACCACGACGAAGCAACCCTAAAGGCCCTTGCTGACAAGGTGGCGCCGTTAGGGATTGAGCGTTTTGTGCTTGATGACGGCTGGTTCAAGGGGCGACGTCATGATAAAGCAGGCCTTGGCGACTGGTTTGTGGATGAAGAGATTTATCCAGAAGGGCTCGACGGGTTAATAGACCACGTAACGGGGTTGGGAATGGAGTTTGGTATTTGGTTTGAACCTGAAATGGTGAACCCAGATAGTGACCTGTATCGCAATCATCCTGAATGGGCACTGCAAAGTGAAAACAATCCTCACGTACCGTTTAGAAATCAGTATGTACTCGACCTGACCAACAAGGACGTTGTTGAATATCTGTATAAGGTGATAACCGACATACTCGCCGCCTACCCTAAAATTAGCTACATTAAATGGGATATGAACCGCGACGTTAATCATCCTGGCAACCTGCACGGCAAGCCTGCCATGCATGGCCAAATGACAGCGTTATATTCGCTTATCGACCGCGTAAAGGGCGCACACCCAGGGCTTGAAATTGAGAGCTGCTGCTCGGGCGGTGGACGTATCGACTTAGGCATACTTCCTCATACTGACCGCTTTTGGACCTCTGATTCAAACGACGCCTTAGACCGACTTTACATTCAGCGTGGCTGCTCATTCTTTTTCCCCTCAGAGGTAATGGGTGCCCATGTAGGCCCACGTGACTGCCATATTACAGGTAGAAACTTACCCATTGAAATTCGTTCTGCTGTGGCGATGTTTGGTCATATGGGTATTGAAATGGACCCTCGTGAACTGACTGAACACGAAGAAAGCGTACTTACCGACGCCATTTCACTCTATAAGCGCATACGTCCCCTCACACATAGCGGCGACTTGTTCCGCATGGATGATGATGGCCTAAACGTTAAGTTTGGTTATGTGTCTAAGAATAAAGAGGAGGGTGTTTTTGCTTATAACAGTGTGCAAGAAACCCGACGTACTACCCCTACTCGCTTCTTCTTTGCTGGGCTAGATGCCAATAAGCAATATACGGTGGAACGAGTGTGGCCTAGGGTACTTAAAGAGTACACCCCCTCTATTTTACAACAGCTAGAAGGAAAGGTTTTTACCGGTGAGGTGCTGATGAAGTACGGCATGCAGTTACCCGTGCTCTTCCCAGAAACAGCGCTTATCTATTCAGTAAAAGCGGTGTAAATCGAAAAAACAAACAGCCTGAACGTGCTAGTTACTGCGTTCAGGCTGTTTTTATAAAACGGCTTCAAGCCCGCTTTTTAATCTTCTTTTTTAACGCTTTCAGAATTTTTGAAAAACGTTCGCCCTCGCTTCCATTGATAAGCGCCAGCGTAGTTTTCGCTTTCTCAATGTCATTGGCATTTAAGCGCAGCTCTGCGAGTCGTAGTTGAGCCCAATTTACACTTGGCAGGCCTGCTGTATCGATATTCGTTGTATTGAAGCCATCAATATACTGCTCTAATGCAGCAATGCCCGTATTGGTAAATTTGTCGCTGTTTAACGCTACTTGGCCAAGGCGGTATTTGCCGTACAGCAAATTGCTTTCGCGCTGTTCGTATTCATCCCATTGCGCCGAATCTTTGCTTTCTACCGTTGCTACCGACATGTCCATTAGTGGCGACAGCGCTTCAAAAGCGTGGCTGTATTTTTCAGAAGATAAATAATGACTGCCTAATTCAAAGTTAGCTCGTAAGGCCGAGACCTCATTCTGTGCAAGCGCGTCGTAAATAGCGCGTGCTTGGTCTTCATTATCGTCTTTAAGATAGAAGCTAGCCAAAGCAAATTGGCCTTCTACGCTATCAATTGTGGCGATCTTTTCTGCCAACTTTTTCGCTTCATCCATATCACCACCGGCAATGGAAGGAGCCACTAAATGAAATTGCATTAGAGCGCGATAAACCGCAATCTCGTCAGGCGCAATAACAATTGCTTGCTCTAAGCTGCTTTTGGCTTTTTTTGCATAACCCAAAGCTGAAAAGATACTGTTTGACGCCTGCGCTCCCATTACGTTGGCATGAGTATGAAAGGCACGATAATCTTTGCTGTAGCTTGCCATAAACTCTTCAGCTACTTCTTCGGCATCGTCTAAATCTGTATTCATGAGTGCTGAAATCAGCAAATTATATTGCTCTGGACTTTTTCCTTTCACGTCCTCCAGCTTATCAATAACACGCTCCCACTCTCCTTGGCGGGCATACATTTCTAGCTTGGTAAGCTCTGCCCTTTTCTCAGACGACGTTGATACTGAGCTATCAGCTGCGAATGATGTGCTCAATGGGGTGATTGATAGCATGGTTGTTAAAAGGGCAGCGCGTGCTAGTTGCGATGCAGGATAATTCAATTTCATAGCAATTCCTTTTGGGGAAATAATGGTGTCGAGACACTGTCACACCATGGTTACTGCACACTAAACTTAATGCATTGTGTGCTAGATATGAGGTTGATGCTTACGCTTATATTGGCTCTGTTTACATTAACCTATGCTGAACAATATTCCAGCAATGAGTTGTAACAATAGTTATACCAGTCCGCGATTACGAACATTTTAAGCCTCGCTGATTTGGGAATTATCTATGCGCACTGGTGTTACCGTTTCGCAAGAGAAATAAACGAACAAGAAACGCATAAAAAAGGGGCTCATAGTCGAGCCCCTTCGCGGGTAACAAATAAACTCTCTAACAAAGAGATTTTAAAACAGAATTACTTTCCGTCTTTTCCTTCCATAAGCAACCCTAACGCCCAGCGATTATCGAAACCTTTCCAAGGCGCAGGCGTTTCACCGCCGCTTGGTACCTGGTCACTACTGCCCGTTACCTCTAAAAAGGCACAGTAATCTGGCATGGCTTTTACATGGCAGTTCATGAGCGCTAAAGCAAAGTGTTCGTTAATGGCATTAAGCTTTTGCTCTTCCCATGCGGGCTCTATATAGCTACCCAAGTCAAACTCACTGCCATAGGCTTCTTTAGGCGCCGGGTGAGGTGCGACATTATGACGTGCGTTTTTAATGGTCAGTAACTTTGTATCTTTATGCGCTGTGTTGTCAAACAACCAACGAATACCATCGTAGCCTGAAATATCGTCGTTATCACCAGCAACAAACAGCACAGGTACGTCGATATTAGATAGGGACTTTGTATCAAACAACTGCTGTTGCCCGCCCCAAGGCGCTAGCGATAAGGCAGCTTTCCATGCGGGTAATGTGTCATCACTTGAAGGCTTGCCACCTGCGCACGTATTTAAGGCCGCTTTTACCAACTGAACTGTTGCAGGGTCTTGTGTACCGGTAAAAGTGGCAGCTGTGGTGTCGTTAAATGCGTAACACCCCCCAACAGTGCTCATTGCGCCATACCCACCCATAGAGTAACCGATTACTCCTGCGCGAGTCTCGTCAACGTCGTCGGCAAAAAAGCTGTGTTGAGCCACCGCGTTAAGCGTGAACACCTGATCTCGTGAGCGATTTAACAGCGTGCTTGGAAACCCACTGTAAGGACTTTCTGCAAAATTAACGTCTTTGTTTGTTGAGTCTGTATGGTCAATGGCAGCAACCACATATCCATGAGAAGCTAAGTGTTCGCCAAGATAATGCATCAGTGTACGGTAGCCGGTATAACCGTGAGAGATAACTACGATAGGATAGTTTTCGTCCGTCGCCATAATGGGCGCATCGCGATAGGCATCAGCTTGAATTTCAAAAGACTTACCGCTGCGTGTTTCATCGCTATATACGGCTAATTTTGACTCTGCTAAGTCAGTTGATTGAGATGCGGGGTACCAAACCTCTAGGGTTAACTCACGTTTTACCATCTCTCCTGACATTGTCATTGCCGCTTCGGGATAAGCAACTTCAATTGTTTTTACCCCTACCGACAGCTCACCACTTTCGCTAAGTTCGGGCATCACTTCAGCAGGGAAATCTTTATAAACAGTTTGCGCAGAAAGTGCAGTCGCAGAGAATGTAGTAGTAACAAGCATAACGCTTGTGCTGCAAAGTAGGGATAACGTTTTCATGGTTTGCTAATAGCTTGTTAATTAGTAGGCATAGTCATATTACTTAATTGGTAGCAACAAGCAAGCAGGGCGCTATTTTTTACATTAATTGTTACAACTAAGTTATTTTTATTAACTACAATGAGCGACTCAAGAAGGTAAACCTATAACCTTTTCCAGTCTTATTGGAGCGAAGCTAAAGACAGTCAGTCACTCATCAGTTACAAGATGGTTTAGCGTTTTATCAGGGTTTGAAAGTTTAGTTCCAATTACCTCTTTGATCCTATTAACCAGATCTTTCGATGTCCACTTTTCAGCATGAGATAAAAATATTTCACTTCTTTTTACATCGCTTTTTTCGGCCTGCCTACGAAAGTCTACCCATAAAGAGTAAATATCTTTTTTACCTTTTTCTCGCAATTTTAAGTCGATAGCCTGATGAATGAGTAAGCCACAAGTGTAATATAAGTCAAAGCGGCCTTTATCAGCCGCCTCAACAAGAGGGAAGTTGTCTAAGCCTATTGCGCAGTGAGTTCTAAATCTATTGATTTTATTGGCTACATATTCACTTGTTTCAGGATATAATTCCAATAAGGCTAGAGTAGCCGACCAATCTGCATGTCCTTCATGAAGCCAAGATTCATGTCTTTCCCCGTAGGTTTCACCTTGACTACTTCTTTGATATAAGTGAGCAACTTCATGAGCAAAAAACCAAATCGTATTATTTAGAAACTTATTATCTGTCACTTTTTCGTTAAGATTATTTAGATTCCAGTGCATAAATATTTGATTAGATAACGTACCGCCTTGAGATGAGTGCCCATCAATATTTGCATAAGAAGCAAATAATGTCGGCTTTACTCCTTCAAGTTCTCCCAGCCTCTGCTCAAAGTAATTCATCAAGTTAGGAATATCAGAATCTAATGACAGCTTTATTTTTTCAGGCAAACCACTGTCAATTACTGCTATAACATTCTGCGTAACAATAGGTTGTTGAGAGCCTACATAAATGTTCATACCGTCATCACTGTCTATCCAACTAGCCTCTCCTTTATAGACATTACCAGCTACAATTATATGCTCGCCTTCAGGTACTTGCATAAAAAGGCGCCATGAGTTGACCTCATCAAGGCATTGATTAATACAGGCAAATAAACGTCCGGTGTAAATTAGTACACCACCGTCTGAATATGGTGAGAATGGAGCATAGTCTTTCGAAAGATGCTTATATGTCGGCGTTAAATGTAAACTGACTTGTGCAAAACTAGAGCCATCCTTTTTAATCAAATATTCTTGATTTTCAATAGAGACAATCTCAAAGTCTGAAATTGTAGGCTTCCAGCGTTCAATCCGAGAATCGTCAGGGTTTCTAACAAAACTCAACCGGAATACAGGCTTCTGCGTTTGATACGTTAATGTCCATTTCCCATCTTTGGATTTTACGACAGAAATATCTACCATTGACTCATCAGTAGCCCATGTAGGAAAGCTCAGAGAGAACAACAAGATAAATTTTACGATTTTCAAAATTAATTCCTTTTTTATTATATTAATATCTCACGAAAACAAAAAAGCCCTCAAAAAGAGGGCTTAAATGAATCTATTTACAAATTGTTCTCAGGTAAACGCTAGAACGGAATATCGTCGTCAAAGTCAAAGTCTGGCTCTGCCATTGGCGGGGTTTTAGGCTGAGGCTGATTACCACCTTGAGGAGCAGCTTGATTGAAACCGCCGCCTTGGTTTTGGTTGTAACCGCCTTGCTGCTGACCGCCCTGAGCTGGTGCTTGATTATAGCCACCGCCCTGGTTCTGGTATCCGCCACCTTGGTTATTTTGTTGACGTTGGTAACCGCCGTTACCACCACCAGCTTCACCGCCACGACCGCCAAGCATTTGCATTTGGTCTACGATGATCTCTGTGGTGTATTTGTCATTGCCTTGCTGATCCTGCCATTTACGGGTTTGCAATTTACCTTCTACGTAAATCTGCGAACCTTTTTTCAGGTATTCTCCAGCAATTTCAGCCAAGCGACGATACATAGTGAGTCTATGCCATTCTGTACGCTCTTGCGGTTGCCCTTGTTGGTCTTTCCAGCTTTCGCTGGTTGCAAGACTCAGGTTCGCAACGGCGTTTCCGTTCGGCATGTATCTTACTTCAGGATCATTACCAAGGTTTCCTACAAGAATTACCTTGTTCACGCCTTTCGTTGCCATTGATGTCTCCTGTAACGTGTTTATTGGCTTGCTGCGTAGCAACGCTTATTTTAAAGCGCCGCTATTTCGATTTCATCAAAGTTCGACAGCAACAAGCACGAAAGTTCATAGTTTTGAGCCCTGTAGTATATCGTATTTTTACAGGGAAAAATGAAGTTTTTGACGATGCATTTATTAACAAATAAACGCTATCAAAGTTTCTCATTTCCGTCTTCTGAACTTTCGCTCTGTTTAACTAGCCTCTTTGTAACAGTGCGCTTTTCAACAAGGCTCGTTTAAAAAGGTTCTTTTAAAAAGGTTCTTTTAAAAAGAGTCTGCGAAAACTTAACCCGTTACCACCACGCGCTGTAAAAAGCGATAAGTATGAATACCACTGCAATAGCCGCGATATTAAACCCTTTAGTGGTATTAAACTGCACATCAGAGAGCTCTACGGCATTTTCGTGTACGCCTTTTTTCTCCATAAGAGAAACGATGACAGCCACCGCTACGCACAGTAAAAATACAATACCTACTCGGTCAATAAACGGAAGCTCGGGCCAAAACTGCCTAAACACAATGCTTAAAATAAATGAGCCCAGTGCCGCAAGCAGCCCGCCATTAGCCGTAGTGTGTTTCCAAAACATACCTAAAATGAAGAGAGCACAAATACCTGGCGTGAAGAACCCGGTGAACTCTTGAATATATTGAAAGGCTTGGTCGAAATTACCTAATAGTGGCTTAGCAGCAATCATAGCAATAATTAACGCGACCAAACTTACCGTGCGTCCTACTTTGACATAATGTTGCTGGGACTCATTAGGGCGTTTGTCTTTGTAAATGTCCATCGTAAAAATAGTCGATACGCTGTTTGTCATAGACGCAAGGGACGACACAATAGCCGCAACAAGGGCCGCAAAGATAATCCCCTTCAAACCAACAGGCATAAGCATCATAAGACTAGGATAAGCCTGATCGGGTTTTGCTAAATCGGGCACCAGCAGCACAGCGGCAATACCTGGCAACACAACAATTAACGGCATCAAAAGCTTTAAAAATGCCGCGAAAGCAATGCCTTTTTGCGCTTCTTGAAGGCTCTTAGCAGCCAAGGTTCTTTGGATAATGTACTGATTAAAGCCCCAGTAAGACAGGTTCATGATCCACATACCGCCTACGAGTACGGAAATACCAGGAAGGTCCATATAGTGCGGGTTATCTTTTGATAATATCATGTCGAACTTACCCGGCAGCTGCTGAGTTAAATCAACAAAGCCTTGAATTGGCCCATTTCCACCGCTGATAAGATTAAGCGCGGTATAAGAAAGGAATAACCCGCCAAGCACTAACAACACTACCTGAATAATATCGGTAAGCGCCACTGCTTTTAGTCCGCCATATAGCGAATAGGCCAGCGAAAATAACCCTAAAAATATCATGCCGTACATCATGTCGACACCGGCAATAGTGTTGATGGCTAATGCGCCTAGCCACAACACGGCAGTGAGGTTAACAAACACATAGACGCCCAGCCAAAATACCGCCATTACTTTACGAACGCGGTGATCATATCGCTGCTCCAAAAATTGAGGCATGGTATATATTTTGTGTTTTAAAAATATAGGTAGAAAATACTTACCCACTATAATTAACGTGATGGCCGCCATCCATTCGTAAGAAGCAATAGCTAGCCCTATTTGGTAGCCCGAGCCCGACATTCCTATTATTTGTTCTGCGGATATGTTGGCAGCAATAAGAGACGCGCCAATTGCCCACCAAGGTAAACTGGAGCCCGCTAGGAAGTAATCGTTGGTATCTTTCTCATGCCCCTTTTTTTCCCGCGACACCCACCAGGCTATACCAATAAGCGCGATGACGTATATCACAAACACGGTGATATCTAGTGATGCTAATTTCATAGTTTACCCACGATATTTCAATACAATGATAAGTAAAGCGCAACGTGACATGTTTCATAAGACCTTTAGAACTAAAGCTCGGTGGCCTTTAAAACGCAGGTGAAAAGCTCTTCATTGTTGTTTTTGTTACGCTTATTTGAAGTCAGTAATATCATGTTTATCACATTTTATACCAGTGCGCATAGATAATTACCCACTCAGCGAGACTTAAAATGTGCGTAATCGTGGCGTGTTACCGCAGGTAAAAAAAAGCCGCTATCCAATGATGCGGCTAAGGGACACAAATAAGCGGCCAAAGATGGGGGAAATAATTTATGCAAAGGCCCCCTGTGTGGCAGTGCATACGTAAATATCAGCGTGATAATTCGTCTCATCAAAGTACTTATCAGCCACTAATTGTTTCACAGCATCAACAGTATCTGTTGGAACGAGTGCAACAACACATCCTCCAAAACCGCCACCTGTCATACGCACACCGCCCGTAATCCCAAGTAACTCATCAATGATGGTGACAAGATAATCAATTGGGGGCACCGTTATTTCAAAATCGTCTCGCATAGACACATGAGATTCGGCCATGGCCTTACTCACCGTCTCAATGTCACCGACTTTTAACGCATTGCTTGCTGACAAGGTTCGCTTGTTTTCGGTAATAATATGTTTAGCTCTGCGGTATACCACCTCGGGCATATGCGGCTTTGCAGCTTCAAGCATATCAATATCAGCTTCGCGCAATGAGGGCACGCCGAGTAATGAGGCTCCCTGCTCGCACTGCTGACGGCGAAGGTTGTATTCACTGTCTACCAAGCCGCGCTTCACGTTTGAGTTTATGATGACAATTTGATGGCTGTCAGGCAGCGGTGAGTGTTCAATTGACAGCGACTGACAATCGAGCAGCATGGCTTTACCTTCATTCCCCATTGCCGAGATAAGCTGGTCCATAATGCCACATGAACAGCCCACGAAGGTATTTTCCGCTTTCTGACCAAGAAGTGCGGCCTTAACGCCATCGAGAGGCAACTGATATAGGGCACTCATTGCTTTTAGTACTGCCACTTCAAATGACGCGGAAGAACTTAAGCCGGCACCTTGAGGTACATTACCCGTAACTAATAGATTGGCGCCACCAAATGCGGGAAAGTCTTGCTTAAGTACTTTAACCACACCGCGCACATAGTTTGCCCAACCTTGCTCATCATCATAGTGAATATCATCAAGGCTGAACGTATTTTGCTGATTCTCATAGTCCATTGCGGTGACAACAATGTTGTTATCGCTTCGCTTTGATGCAGCTACCCAGGTGCCAAAATTAATTGCCGCAGGAAATACGAAGCCGCCGTTGTAGTCGGTATGCTCGCCAATTAAATTTACGCGACCTGGTGCGTGAGCTATCAGTGTCGGTTCTTCTGCAAAGCTTTCTTCAAACGCTGAAGAGAGTATTTGGTTATCCATTCGCATTCTCATGTTTTTTATAGTGCACGCTGGAAAGTGCCTTCAATCTATCTGCGGCTTGTTCTGGGGTTAAGTCGCGCTGGGCCTCGGCCATCATTTCATACCCAACCATGAACTTACGTACACTCGCAGAGCGAAGCAGTGGCGGGAAGAAATGCGCGTGTAACGTCCATTCAGGATGTGCTTGTTTATCAAATGGTGCGCTATGCCAGCCCATAGAATATGGAAATGACGTTTCAAACAAATTGTCATAGCGCGCGGTTATATCGCCAATAATTTGCGCTAGAGAAAACGATTGTTCGTCGGTTAATTTGTGCAGTGCTGTTACATCAAAGCGAGGCAGTAACAATGTTTCAAACGGCCATGCCGCCCAATACGGTACTACTACTATCCAGTCATCGTTTTGACATACAACGCGCTCTTGCTTTGCAACTTCTTGCTCAGCGTAGTCTAACAACAAAGGACGTTTGTGTTCGTTGTAATAAGCACGTAATTGTACAAGCTTTTTAGCCGGATCTGTCGGCACATGCTGTTGCGCCCAAACTTGTCCGTGAGGATGAGGGTTAGAGCAACCCATCATCGCGCCCTTGTTCTCAAATACCTGAACCCATTGATATTGCTCACCTAACTCTTCTGTCTGTGATTTCCAGCACGCCACAACATCTGCACGCTCTTGGTCTGTCAATTCTGGAAGGGTTTTACTGTGATCGGGAGAGAAACAAATAACTCGGCTACAGCCCTGTTCGGTTTCGAACTGAAAAAGCCCTTTTTTCTCGCTCAACACCACTGTGTCTTTCTTGAGCGCAGCAAAGTCGTTTTCAAAAACAAAAGTGCCAGCGTAATCAGGGTTTACCTCGCCGTTAACACGGGTATTGCCCGGGCATAAATAGCAGGTTGGATCGTAGGACGGTTTCTGCTCATTATTAGGCTCGTCCGACTGCCCTTGCCATGGTCGTTTCGCGCGATGCGGCGATACCAAAACCCACTCACCCAATAGGGGGTTGAATCTGCGGTGTGGATCATCTGACGGGTCGAATGGGCTTGCCATAGTCGCTCTCTATAAAAATGCGTTTTGTGGGCCGGTCACTAAGCCTAAGCGGCAAATAATGCGTGCGCTATACACAAAAGGTTAAACGTTTACCCAAAATAATATATCAATGCTCTCAATTTATCAATGTTCGAAGAAGGAAAAATAAATGTTAATTAAAATAACATTTAGTCCCTATTCGATAGTCACGTGTGTACAGCCACTTTTATACGACCACGTTTATTTTGTTACCGAGAAAGCGTAACGAATCTCCATATCTAAAGGAGAATCTGGCGTAACGATACAATTTGGAAAGTGAGGCTTGTTCGGTGAGTCAGGGAAAAACTGAGGCTCTAAACACAATGCGCCCATTTGCTGCTGCGTTTTTAGATTACCTGTGTAGAACTGCAGTCCTGGCAAATTGGTATACAGCTTCATGGTAAGCCCTGTGTCGCTGGCGCTCACTTCAGCTTGAGGCTGGGTGTTAGCACTTTGGCGCAGCACGTAGTTGTGGTCGTACCCCCCTACTTTCTCAAAGAGTTCAGACGACGGCATATCATGCACATTCTTTGCTATTTGAGTGGGCACCCTAAAATCAAAGGGGGTGTCGTTCACAGCAACAAACTCACCGTTTGGTAGCAATGTACTATCCGCATCGGTCACTTCATCTGCAGCAATAGTCAACACCGTGCTCTCTACTGAGCTCTCATTACTTAATGTGAAGTAGGCGTGTTGAGTAAAACTGAGCGGGGTTGCTTTATCGGTCGTTGCTTTTATATGTAAGCTAAGCTCATTGTCATTATTTAGGGTATAGCAGGCGGTTACCGCTACATTGCCAGGAAAACCTCCTTCCCCATCGCCGCTGAGTAGCGTTAGCGTGACACTTGCGCTTTGGTCATCACAATGAGTTGACGAGGCCCAATTACGTTTGTGAAAACCGGCATTGCCGCCATGAAGGTTATGCTCGCCGTTGTTTTTATCAAGGTGATAAGTTGTGCCATTAAGACTAAAACACCCATTGCCAATACGGTTAGCGTATCGCCCTACAATAGCACCGCGATAACTCTCATCGGCCATGTATTCATCTATGGTGTCGAAAGTCTGAATACAGTGTTTAAGTGCGTTATTAACATCAGGCATAGTAATTTCTTTTATAATACCGCCTAAGGTTAATATTTTAACTTCCATGTTGTTGGCGTTCGATAAGGTAAACATACTTACTTGTTCATCACTTACTTGTTCATCACTTAGTTGTTCTTCACTTAGTTGTTCTTCACTTAGTTGAACGCTCGCTTTTCCGCTCATTTTACCGAAAGTCGACACCTGAATATTCATAACCCTATTTTCGCCTTTTATACTTACGTCAACACCACTGAACACATTGTAACAGCGCAACCTGTTTTCAAAGGGTATAGGTTTTCAACAATTATTTGTAGCGCACGAGATAACATTTTGTATTTAAGTGCCGCTATTGAGTCAGAGTTATTCACTTACTTTTGAAACACAGCTTGCCGCCTTGATGAAAGCCCTAACTAACGGGTTGGAAATTTATCAATTTTTGTAAATATAATGTACGCTATAAGCATTATTTGGCCGTACTGACTGTGCTTTTACAGCCTTTTTACTCTTAAGCGTCACCGTCAGCGAGCCTATCGTTAAAAATAAAAATAGAATTGCGAAAACGAAATGGCAACAATTAAAGATATAGCTCAGGCGGCAGGGGTTTCACTTGCCACAGTGTCTCGCGTAATCAACGACGGGCCAAAAGTAGGTAGCGATACGCGAAAACGCGTGAAAAAGATAATGGAAGAGATGGGTTATCGCCCTAACGCCAATGCACGAGCTTTGGTCACAAAGAAAAGCGCATCGCTGGGGGTTGTGATTGCCGAATTACACGACCCGTTCTTCGCCATGCTGGCTCATGGCGTAGAATCCGTTACTCGCAAGAACAATGTCCAAATACTACTAAGTGCAGGCTCTATAGAAAAAGAGACAGAGTTACGGGCTATAGAAACGTTGTTAGAGCATCGTGTCGAAGCCATGGTGGTTCACAGCAAGGCCCTTGATGATAAAACCCTCGTAGAATTCTCAAAACAAGTGCCGGGCTTTGTACTAATTAACCGATATATTCCTGAAATCGCTAATAGATGCGTATGGCTAGACAATGTCACCGGTGGACGTTTAATGGCTGAATATGCGATTAACCAAGGTCACGAACACGTGGCGGTTATCAGCAGTCAGTACCGAATAGACGATCCTAATCAACGGCTTGAAGGTGTTCGCACCGCTATAAAGCACGCCAACTTAGTATTGCCTGAAAGCATGATTGAGTACGCAACGCCAGATCAAGAAGGTGGTGAACTTGCAATGCAGAACTTATTGGCCACGGGCGCTAAATTTACCGCCGTATTGGCCTATAACGATGCTATGGCGTCAGGCGCCATGACAATGCTACAAGACCATGGTATTGCGGTACCAGAACAGGTATCTGTAATGGGTTATGACGATGTTTTGTTAGCCAAATATTGCCGCCCCAAACTCACCACTTTGCGCTACCCTGTTGAAATGATGGCCTCAAAAGCTGCCGAGCTAGCCCTTAAGTATGCATCGGGGAAAAAGCCAGAAGAAGGTTTAACCTTCAAATATACCCCCACTATTATCAAGCGTGACTCCGTAGTGAGAGTTTAAGCTTCCACCGCTAGCTGTGAATAGCTATAAACGGCTAAAACACCGACTTTAGACTTAAGTCTAAAATAAAATTGGGGAGACCATGCATTATGGTTATCCCCAATGTGACAAAGCTGTTGATCCTTCACACAATTACGATCAAATTGACCAGCGATCTACAATAATTTTGCTACAGCTATTGATTTTACTGACGTAACGTGATCGGATCAGTTGAGCTTAATTGATCCCGATCGCTTACTTTCATTGACTGTTAACATAGTTACCAACAAGGTTTTCCACTATTTATCCACAGGCAAAAAGTGAAATAACGTGATGTTGTTTAACGAGATGCTTTTTGACGAGATAGTTGAGATATGAAACGCCTGTATTCAGTAATCGCAAATTCTGAGTTTAATGTGGCGTTATGGGTTGCATCAGGAATAACAGAGATGTGCTTTTTCTCACTTGCACTGTCGGCGAGAAGTTGTTCGCTGATTACTTGAGGGGTAATTTTGTCCTTGGCACCGACGAGTAACCAAAGCGGACCATCAAAATGCCTGAGAATGGGCGCAATTTGCATACTGTGAACTTCGTCGTGCAGCTTCATTGCAGTAAATGAATTAGAAAAGCCTGGCACCATATTGGCGATTAAATCAGATATATCATTGAATGCTCCGTCTAATACCAACCCATCTATTTGCCTGTTAGCAGCCACATAACTCGCAAAATAACTTCCAATGCCTCGTCCGTGGACAATAGTTGGTACAGAAGTATCGAAGGTATTTTTCACATAATCGAATTGCATTAATGCGTCTTTTTTAATCGCATTAATACTGAGCTTGTCGGCCTTTTCACTCGCACCAACCCCTTGATAGTCGAGCCATAGGATATTGGCGGGCAGCTTACCTAGCTGGTGTATCACATTGTTATTTTCAGACACCGTCATTCGGTTATCAGCAAAGAACAGAATATTAATAACGGGCTTAGCATAAGAAACCGCAACGCCTCGCAAGGTTTCTCCACCCGCATTTTCAATCTCTACAATACTAATGCCAGCAGCCACTTTGTCTTTTTGAATGGCGCTGTGAAGTCGTGTCGTATCTAACGGTTTTTCTTTGGTATCTTGGTAAAAGAACGCGCTCGGCGAAACGTTGATAGCACACCCAGCCAAAAATACGCTTAAGGCTAGGCAAGATAAAAAGGAAGATAAGGCAGGTTTAAAAGCCATGGGGAAGAACTGTCCGTGTTTTTGTATAATTTATTAAAGCAAAGTACCTGCAGCTTCACAAGAAAAACAGTCATGAGAAATATTTCACGTTCGCTGTGCACCTGCTAAGCTGTGCACCTGCTAAGTAGTGGCTATATAAGAGCTTCACCTTTTCTCAGCGCCTCTTTGAAGCTAGACAGCACCTAGAAAGTACCCAGACAGCACCTAAACCGCTAGCACAGCGCGCGCTTTCACGGCATCAAAGTCTCTATTTACTTTTAAGTACGCTGCACCATTATCTGCATTCAATGTGACTTCCAAGACTCCCGGCACGGCTAAAAGCGCTTCTTCAAGGGCTTGTTGCTTGGTGCTATCAGGTTGCTTATTGGCATCAAGCAGCACGTCAGCACGTAGCCCGTTTAACATCACGCGCTTCACGGGGCTCACCTCTTTGAGGCCGCTTATAACTAAAATCCAAAGCAGTGTACTAAATGCTCCAACCAGATACGCCACATTAGGAGACCATATATCAGTGACAACCCCCGACACCATCCCACCTAAAAAGGCGCCAAAAAACTGAAAGCTAGCGTAAATCCCCATGGCGGTTCCTTTTTGACCGGCAGGGGCAATGCTCGATACTAAAGCAGGAAAATTTGCCTCTAGGTAATTAAAGCCGGTAAAGAAAAGAATGACCGCTGCCGCCGTTAGCCACCAGCTATTGCCATTGACGCCAAGGGCTAAAAATGCACTTCCCATCAATACCACACCCAGCAGTAATAACCGTTTAGGCGTGCGCCCTCTTGCTATTCCCATCATTACAATGAGCCCTAAAATGGACACGCCTAAGACGGGCAGGTACATGCGCCAATGCTCACTCAGCGTCATATCAAAGTTAGTTAATGTAACGGGTAGCTGCACAAACAACAGCGTAATCAACATATGCAGCACGAGAACGCTTACGTTCAAACGCCACAGTTGCGGGGAAAACATTAAATGACGAAGCTGTCCTTTTTGAGGCAGTGTATCGCCACTGCTGAGTGGCTCAGAGTTCGGTACTACCCATTTTACTAATGGCATACACAGTACGGCTAAAAGGCCTGTTACAGCAAAAACGCCCGCTAAGCCATAGTGATTTGCAATTAAGGGGCCGATGATAACAGCGAGATAAAACGAAAAACCAATAGCTATACCGATAATTGCGAGCACTTTTGCTCGCTGGCTTTCTCTGCTTACGTCGGTGGCAAGTGCCATAATAGCGCCGGCAATAGCTCCCGCGCCTTGTAAAATACGCCCGACAATCATCCATGCCATGGTGTCGGCATTGGCAGCGACAAAACTCCCCACCGCAAACACACTAAGACCCAACAGAATAACGGGTTTACGACCCCATTTATCAGACATCATGCCCATGGGAATTTGCAATGCTGCCTGTGTCAGCCCGTAGCCACCTACTGCTAAACCTACCAGCAAAGGAGAATAATCTGGATAATCCATCGCAGCCACAGCCAAAACAGGCATGACCATGAAAAGGCCCAACATACGTAAAACATAAACAGATGCTAGCGCAAGCGCCGCGCGTAATTCCAAAGCGTTCAAAGCGTCTGAGTTCCTCAAAGTTTACTGAGCCAAAACAAGGTCGCGAAGTGTAGCATAATACCAGCCCGCATAAATTGTTGGTGTGCCCATGTAGGTTAAAACTGATTAATGTAATCGTCAAAGCGAAAAACGGGGGTTATTAAGTCTAATCTTTAGCGCAATTCAGCACTCCAAGATACAAGTGAAGGTGATCTCACCCGCTTTCAAGCAGTATAACTTCAATGCCATATCACTTTAGTTGACACATATGGCATACTGACCCTTTCATTCAGATTCTTTTTCTCATTAGGCTTCAATGGATAAAATCGAAATACGCGGTGCACGCACTCACAATTTGAAGAATATTGATTTAACACTGCCACGAGACAAACTGGTAGTGATTACTGGTCTTTCTGGATCAGGTAAATCATCTCTTGCATTTGACACTCTGTACGCCGAGGGACAGCGTCGTTACGTTGAGTCGCTCTCAGCCTACGCTCGTCAATTTTTATCAATGATGGAAAAGCCCGATGTGGATCATATCGAAGGCTTATCACCAGCCATTTCGATTGAACAAAAATCAACATCGCATAACCCCCGTTCTACCGTGGGTACGATCACCGAAATATACGATTATCTGCGCCTGATGTTTGCCCGTGTTGGCACACCGCGCTGTCCGGACCACGATGTGCCTCTTGACGCACAAACCGTGAGTCAAATGGTGGATAAAGTGTTGGCCATGCCTGAGGGCAGTAAACTTATGCTGCTTGCTCCTATTGTGAAGGAACGAAAAGGCGAACACGTAAAAGCGCTACAAACCTTATCAGCACAAGGTTTTATTCGCGCTCGAATTGACGGCGAAGTATGCGATTTATCCGATCCACCGCCTTTGGATCTTCATAAGAAACATACTATTGAAGTGGTAGTAGACCGCTTTAAAGTGCGTGATGATATGGCGCTGCGTTTGTCTGAGTCTTTTGAAACCGCCTTATCGCTAGCTAACGGTAACGCGATTGTCGCCGACATGGACGACAAAGACGCGGAAGAAATTATATTTTCCGCCAACTTTGCGTGCCCCCACTGCGGATACAGCCTAAGCGAACTAGAACCTCGCTTGTTCTCGTTTAACAATCCAGCAGGTGCGTGCCCTACGTGCGACGGACTTGGCACTCGCAACTTTTTCGACCCGTCTCGGGTAATTACCAACGCCGAGATTAGTTTGTCAGGCGGTGCCATTCGCGGCTGGGACAAACGCAGTTATTACTATTTTCAAATGCTGCAAGCCGTCGCCGACCATTACAAATTTAGTTTAACGGCGCCGTTTGAAGAATTAGAAAAAGAACATAAAGACGTTGTGCTGTATGGCTCAAAAGGTAAGTCACTATCGTTTAAGTATATCAACGAGCGCGGCGATATCATGGAGCGCAAGCACCCCTTCGAAGGCATAATTCCTAACATGGAACGCCGCTACCGCGAGACAGAGTCTAACTCGGTAAGAGAAGAGCTTGGCAAGTACTTAAGCCAGCAACACTGCAGTAGCTGTAATGGCTCTCGACTTCGGGTTGAGGCGCGCAACGTTTTTATTCAGCAAACACCCCTGCCCACTATCGCCGATATGTCGATAGCAGAGGCTTACACGTTTTTTGAGACCCTCGATCTAACCGGTCAAAAAGCGCAAATTGCTGAGAAAATATTAAAAGAGATATTGGACCGCCTACGTTTCTTGGTAAATGTAGGGCTTAACTACCTGTCCCTTTCTCGAAGCGCAGACACGTTATCCGGCGGTGAAGCACAGCGTATTCGCCTTGCCAGTCAAATAGGTGCAGGCTTAGTGGGTGTTATGTATGTACTTGATGAACCCTCTATTGGCTTGCATCAACGAGACAACGAACGCTTATTAAAAACCCTCACCCACTTGCGCGACCTCGGAAATACCGTGCTTGTAGTAGAACATGATGAAGATGCCATTCGCCAAGCGGACCACGTTATCGACATTGGCCCAGGTGCAGGTGTACACGGGGGCGAAATTATCGCCCAAGGTACCATCGACGATATATTGGCAAGCGAGCACTCACTTACTGGAAAATATCTGTCGGGAAGAGAAAAGATTGATATTCCGGAAAAACGGAATCCAGCGAAGAACAATGAATGGCTAACGCTCAAAGGCGCTACCGGTAACAACTTACAATCTGTTGACCTTCGCATTCCCACAGGTGTGATGACCTGTGTAACGGGTGTATCAGGCTCGGGTAAATCGACGCTAATTAACGACACCTTCTACAAGATTGCACAGCGTGAGTTAAATAAGGCGACAACTGCGGAACCTGCAGCTCATAAATCTATGGAAGGGTTAGAATTGCTCGACAAAGTTGTCGATATTGATCAAAGCCCTATTGGCAGAACACCGCGTTCAAACCCGGCAACGTATGCGGGAATATTTACCCCCATTAGAGAGATGTTTGCAGGTACGCAGGAGTCACGCTCTCGTGGTTACAAACCAGGCCGCTTCAGCTTCAATGTGAAAGGCGGTCGTTGTGAAGCCTGCCAGGGCGACGGTGTGATTAAGGTAGAAATGCACTTTTTACCTGATGTGTACGTGCCGTGCGACGTGTGTATGGGCAAACGCTACAACCGCGAAACATTAGACGTAAAGTACAAAGATAAAAATATTCACGAAGTGCTAGAGATGACGGTGGAAGACGCTCGCGTATTTTTTGATGCAGTGCCTTCGATTTCTCGCAAATTGCAAACGCTGATGGATGTGGGTCTGTCTTACATCAAACTCGGTCAGGCGGCTACTACACTGTCTGGCGGTGAAGCACAGCGTGTAAAACTCGCAAAAGAGTTATCAAAAAGAGACACTGGCCAAACCCTTTACATTCTTGATGAACCCACAACTGGGTTACATTTCCACGATATAAAACAGCTGCTGGCTGTACTGCACGAGCTCAGAGACCACGGAAACACTGTGGTGGTAATAGAGCATAACCTCGATGTGATTAAAACTGCCGACTGGATTGTGGACCTTGGTCCTGAAGGAGGATCCGGAGGTGGCCAGATAATTGCAGAGGGAACACCAGAGTATGTTGCAGAACAAGAAGTGTCGCATACAGGTCGCTTCTTAAAGCCACTGCTCGACTAAGCCTGCCGAAAATTACAAACAGGTAGGTAAAAATTGCTTTTAAGCTAAGCGTTTTTTACCCGCCTGTTTATTCTGGTCAGAGCTTTATTTAACGCATCATGAGTTAACATGATGGTTGTTAATATGCAGTTTATATTACCGGAGCACAGAATGAATCAAACACCGCCATTGGCCCTAGTAAAAACGTGGTATGACCTACTCTCTTCGTCTGAAGACAACAGTGTAAAGCAGCATGCTCAGCAAATGTTGCTTAATGCCTTCGAATCACCTGAGGCTATCGCTACCTACTTAAAAGCCAACAATATTCTCAAGCACTAAGACGCTTCATCAGTCATTAGCGCTCGATGAATGTGGTCGACGCGTTCCTATTCAGGCGTGACTAAAACTTAGACGCCTGAATAGCGAGTCCCTCACACACTGAGTTAAATGCATCGTTTTCTAAGCGTGGAAGCCCTGTCAGTAAGTTTTCATACAGCGCATCTACCACGATGGGCGACAAACTCATTCCCCCGGTGATCATTACCACTTCTGGCTTTACGTCGGTGCTGTCTAAACACTCGGTAACCAAGGTCTTAACCTTATCAAGCCACGGCTTTAACGCTTTTTGCAGTGAATCTTGGCTAATATCCACTCCAAACTCATCTTCAATATAGTGAAGTGGTAGCGTGATACGAGGCTTACTCGACAATAGCTCTTTGGCCATTCGGGCAGAGTTAACGATGCGTGCCGACAGTTTATTTTCCTGAACGATTAACAACCGCTCTAATTGGGCAGGCTCTTTAATGAGTGACATGGTTTGAGAAATATCCAATCCATAGTCATCAGAAAAGAAGCGCATTAAGGCAGGAATGTTATCTACCGCGCACATATCAGAGAAGTAGGTTGGCGGTACGGGCAGGCCATTCATCATTTTCAGCCCCATACCCATCTCAGGAGCGATAGTTTTAAGCACTAAGCTTTTATCGCAATCCATGCCCCCTAAGCGTCGCCCTGTTACCGACAACACATCTTGCTTTCTATCTAACTGATTAGTGCGCTCTGGCGAGAGATTGATGCAACAAATATCGGTAGTACCGCCACCAATATCCACAATAAGTGTGGTGGTATCCCGCGGCAAGGTTTGCTCGATCTTATAGGCCGCAGCAATAGGCTCGTCCAAGAAGTTTACCGTTGAAAAGCCAGCTTGTTTAGCCGCTTCGGTCATTATTTCTATGGCTTGAATGTTCCCTTCTTCACCGCGCGTGCCGTGAAACTTAACCGGACGACCAATCACAGCCGAATCGATGTTTGCACTTAGCTGCTCTTGAGCACATTGCTTAAAGTAACCAAGCTGCTTCGCAATTATGCCGACAAACGCTTTCTTTTGATCGCTATCTAACGACGCTCCCAAAAAGTTTTTTGGCGAGTAGATTAAGCGCCCTTTTTCAGGCATTTTCAAAAATCGACGAAACCCAGCTTCACCGAAAGCAAACTTGCCGTGCTCTACCAGTCTTAGCAGAGGTATTTCATCAAGGGACATGGCGTGCATTAGCTGTGCAATAGCTTTACGTTGCAGAGCAGGCTTATTGTGAAGGTCGCCACGCAGAGAATTAATCCGTTGGTTATACGTAGCTTGCTCTTTGGGATCTTTCGCTGAGTAATAGCCGTCTTTTGCTTTGTCTATTTGCTCATTGATAACACGCTGCAACTGCGCCACTTTCGCTTCAACCATGGCATCGGGCGGAGGTGGCAGCTCGTCTTCAAAGTAAATAAATACCGACGAACGAATTTTATTGCCCTTCTTATCTAAAGGGTCAAGTTTGATGTGCTGATGGGTAGCACCATCAAAATACACCACTTCAGAATTTGATGTGCCGTAATCAATCCCAATTGCAGTCATAGTTATTACGTAAAAGAAATTTGGTGCGAATTGTAATGTAAAACAATCCATTGGTCACACTAACTGTCACTTTCTTACTCCATTTTCATCAGCTAGATTATTAATAAGGAGAACTAGCATTACTGAAAACCACACTACTTAATGCTAGAGTTGTGAAAAACAAAATATAAGCTCTGTACTCTATGACCAATGAAACTCCGTTAGTCACATCTTTCGATGTGCGTTTTTGTGAAACTGATGCGCTGCAGCATGTAAGTAATACCGCTTTAGTGGCATGGTTCGAAGCGGCCCGAGAGCCTATCTTTCGTATGTTTACCCCCGAGTTAGATTTACAGAACTGGCCTCTTATCCTAGCCAGCTACAAAGTGAATTTTTTGGCGCAGATTTTCTATGGCAAACCAGTAACCGTAAAAACCTTTATAAGCCGATTGGGCAACAGTGCATTCGATGTGTTTCAGGAGCTGTGGCAAGACGACAAGTTATGCTCAACGGGTGTGACTACAATGGTGCATTTTGATTACAAAACTCAGCGCTCAGCACCTATCCCTGATGAGGTAAAGTCCGCCCTTCACTCTCACTTCAAAGACATTTCAGATAAGTAAGGCGCGGGGTAAGTAATCACCATGAGCGATTTAATAGAAGTCATTGATAATGTATTGCCACCAGAGTTGTGCACGCAGCTTATGAACCGATTTGAAAACAGTCCTAACTTGAGTCAAGGTCGCACTGGTGGCGGCGTTGATTTAGATAAGAAGCGCAGCACTGACGTGTCGATTAGCCGCAACGATGAGTTCCAAGATTTATTCAAGCAGGTAATGCAGCACACGGGTCAACAGTTGGTGGCGTATATTGAGAAATACTATTACGCACTCGTAGGGCCCATTGGGCTTACCGTAAAGCACCCGAAAACCGGCGAACCCGTAAAGCTTACTGGGGAAAATTTTGAAGAAGTCGGTAAGCCGAACCTGGCGAACTTAGTGAACTACTTATTTCGGGTGGGCGATGTGAATGCTCAGCGTTATACCGCGGGCAACGGCGGATACCCCTACTGGCACTCAGAAGTGTATCCACAGCTTCAACATAACGATGCATTACACCGAGTATTGCTGTTTATGTATTATCTTAATGACGTGGATGAGGGCGGCGAAACTGAGTTCTACTATCAAGACCGTTCAGTAAAACCAAAAGCCGGAAGAATGGTTATTGCTCCAGCATATTTTACCCACACTCACCGCGGGCAAATACCTAAGAGTAATGACAAATATATTCTCACCTCGTGGCTTTTGTTTAACCGTGCAGAGCAGATTTACACCCAAGGGTAGGGGCAAAAGCTAGGCAATATCGAAGGGTTAAAACCCTTCGACGGCCTCACCTTTCAAACGATAGCCCACCGAGGCAATATCGCCCTTCCAACCATCTGTAGACAGCTCACCCGTCACCCAAATTGCATCGTAAATATTGTCGATAGCAATGCCTTCTTCAAACTTAACATACACAATTTGATTGGAGGGTGGTGGCGGAACGTGGATACAAGCGCCAAAAAACGGCACTAATAAAAACTCAGTGGTGAGCTCGGCCGTGCCTTCAAGAGGAACCACAAAGCCCGGAATTTTAACCCGTTTACCGTCATAGGTATCTACCACAGGCGCATCGGGCTGTATTTGGCTCATCTCACCGTTGTGCTGCACCGCTGGTGGAGCTAGTTCGTTGAAGCCAGGAGGAACTAAGTCTTCCCAATATACTTCTACCGGCGCCTCTTGAGCTTGCGCTGAAACAGCAAAAAGCATCAAGCAGGATACTAACGCAAATAATGATGTTACTTTTGCAGTAGCCATAATCCTCTCTTATAAACAAAAACGGGCTGGTCGTAACCAGCCCGTTGTAGCATTACATTCACCTAACGTGAATTATTCTGCTTTGAAACGCTCAACACTTGAGACAATCTCAGCTTTAGCAGCTGCAGCGTCGTCCCAACCGTCAATTTTTACCCACTTACCAGGCTCTAAATCTTTGTAGTGCTCAAAGAAATGCTCAATTTGCTTAAGAAGCAACGCAGGTACGTCGGCTAATTCTTTAACATCGCGGTAAATAGTAGATAGCTTGTCTACCGGTACAGCAAGTACTTTAGCGTCTTTGCCCGACTCATCAGTCATGTTCAATACGCCGACTGGACGACACTTAATCACTGAACCCGCAAGTAGTGGGAAAGGCGTCATTACCAATACATCAACCGGGTCACCGTCTTCAGACAAGGTGTTGTTAACGTAACCGTAGTTAGTTGGGTAATGCATGCATGTCGCCATAAAGCGGTCTACATACAACGCACCAGTATCTTTATCTACTTCATACTTAACTGGGTCAGCGTGTGCTGGGATTTCGATAATTACATTCACTTCATCAGGCAAATTCTTGCCCGCAGGAACAGCATTCAAGCTCATTCGATTGTCCTTACAATAATAGGTTAGAAATTTTGCCCGTAAGTATACGGTGACAGCGGCAAAATAAAAATGGTTTAAGACTGATGTCGCATCAAACTATTGTATTTTGCCGTCTAATAATGACTATTTTATGGTTAGTTAGGCTTTTTTGGCGTAACTCACGCACATATCGACCTCTTCACTCGAGCCGATAATACAAGGTACACGTTGGTGAATCTCTTCCGGCATCACTTCAAGTATGCGGCCTTCACCTGTTTCCGCTTTACCACCCGCTTGTTCCATCAAAAACGCCATTGGGTTTGCTTCATATAACAAACGCAGTTTTCCTGGCTTTGACGGGTCGCGATTATCAAACGGGTACATAAAAATACCGCCACGACATAATAAACGATGAATATCGCCAACCATGGCAGCCACCCAGCGCATGTTGTAATCTTTCTCACGAGGCCCCTCTTTCCCAGCAAGTAAGTCGGCAATGTAAGCCTGCATTGAAGGTTCCCAATGACGCTGGTTAGACGCGTTTATGGAAAACTCAGAGGTTTGCGCCGGCACTTCAATATTGGGGTGCGTTAACAGAAAGCCACCGTGTGTCTTATCTAGCGTGTATATGTGCGTTCCACGGCCTGTAGTGAGTGCAAGCATAGTTGACGGACCATAAAGTACGTAACCTGCTGCAACCATCTGAGTACCTGGCTGTAGAAAAGCCGAAGGATCATCAGGCTCCATCCACTGAGGCGCATGAGTTATAGAGAAAATGGTACCAATCAAGCTGTTAATTTCAGTATTTGAAGAGCCGTCTAGCGGATCGAAACTCACTAAATATTTGCCCTCAGGATTACAGGGAACAACATCGTCTTCTTCTTCTGATGAAATCGCTTTAACGTATCCCGACTCTCTCAGCGTATCTTTTAAAATATGATTAGAGATAACATCGAGCTTCTTTTGCGTCTCGCCCTGCACGTTCTCAGAGAGCGTTGAACCCAGTACGCCAGCAAGGGCGCCCTGACTAACACGGAAAGAAATTTCTTTGCAACCAGCTAACAGCGTACGAATGAGCAATATTAGCTCAAGCGGTGCACCGTCTTGTTGCAATTGAGAATTTAAACGTTTCATTTATTAAAAGCCTTTTTTTCGAGTGTAGGGTGTGGTGTCACAAGACGCACAATTTTCGCACTGGCTTATCGCTCGTTGCTTTGCCAGTTAGTCCTTTGCAAGTGTGTCGACAGACGGCGCGTTAGCAATGTGCCGCACATCAATTGTAACCATGTTCGCCTAGAAATAGAACAGACATACAGGGTTATATACCATCAGAGTAACATTCACACACCATACCAGTTTTAGCGTTATCAACCTGAGCGTTCAATAAATAAAGCCAACGTCGACTGTAAACGTGAGATAGCAGTGGCTAATCAAAGCGCTTAAGCTGAGTTTTTTCTCACGTTGGATTATCCAAATCTTTTAAGGTTCTGATACAGTACACCCCATAAATGACAAGAATGAGAATGCGCTATGCACGTACATATTTTGGGTATCTGCGGAAGTTTTATGGGCGGCATTGCAGCCATCGCTAAGTCACTTGGACACAAAGTGACAGGGTCTGATAGCAATGTTTATCCCCCCATGAGCACCCAGTTAGAGGCTTTGGGAATAGAACTCACCGAAGGGTTTGACGAAAGCCAGTTTTCGCCAACGCCTGATATCGTTATTATTGGCAACGCCTTGTCTCGCGGCAATCCGGCCGTAGAGTATGTGCTAAGCCGTAACCTAGCCTATACCAGCGGGCCTCAGTGGCTGCTAGATAACCTGTTAAAAGATAGATGGGTTATTGGCTTATCGGGCACCCATGGTAAAACAACCACCAGCAGCATGGTGGCATGGATATTAGACTATACGGGGCTAAACCCTGGCTACCTTATTGGTGGCGTTCCTGAAAATTTTGGCGTTTCAGCACGCATTGGCGATGGGCCATTCTTTGTCATTGAAGCCGATGAATACGACAGCGCGTTTTTCGACAAACGTTCTAAATTTGTACACTACCGCCCAAAAACACTGGTCATTAATAATTTAGAGTTTGATCACGCAGATATCTTTCCTAACTTGGCCGCCATACAAACCCAATTTCATCACTTAATTAGAATGGTGCCAGAAAATGGCTTAATTCTTTCACCGAGTGACGTCCCCGCTATTGAAGAAACCTTAGCACAAGGTTGTTGGTCGTCTCGTCAGTGTTTAGGTAAAGAATGGTCTAGTCAATTACTGAACAAAGACGGCAGTCAATTTGATGTTATCCATAATGGTGACACCAAAGGTACCGTAACATGGTCGCTTCTCGGTCAGCACAATGTGGACAATGGCCTTATGGCCATTGCCGCTGCTCACCATGCTGGCGTAACGCTACCTGATGCAATTGAAGCCCTCGCCCATTTTAAAAATGTAAAGCGTAGAATGGAGATTAAGGGCGTGGTGAATAACATCACGGTATACGATGACTTTGCTCACCACCCTACCGCCATAGCAACCACCCTTGAAGGGCTTCGCAATAAAGTAGGCAATGCGCGAATTCATGCCGTATTAGAACCCCGCTCTAACACGATGAAAATGGGCATTCACAAAGACACGCTAGCAAATTCGTGGCAGCAAGCCGACGAGGTATACTTATACGAGCCCAAAGAAATGGGATGGTCGTTAAGTGAAGCTGCGGCCCAAAGCCCCGTTTCCTCACAGTGTTTTAATGAGGTAGAACCGATCGTTCAACTCCTAGCTAACGTAGCACTGCCAGGCGATCATATTCTCATTATGAGCAATGGTGGTTTCGATGGTATTCACGGGCGTTTATTAGATGCGCTTAGTAAAAAAATATAACAAGGCCAACACATGAAACATGACAAGCAAGTCACTCTTGCTATTACCGGCGCGTCTGGCGCACCGTATGCACTTACATTGCTGCAATCACTCGTTAGCGCCGACTACCAAGTTTACGTGCTTATCTCATCTGCGGCTAAAGTGGTATTCGCTACCGAAGAAAATGTAAAAATTCCTTCGCGCCCTGAAGATGCAGCGGCATTTTTTACAGAGCACTGTGGCGGCAAACCTGGCCAAATTAAGGTATTCGGGAAAGAAGAGTGGTTTTCTCCGGTTGCGTCGGGCTCGGCGGCGCCGGCTAAAATGGTGGTATGCCCTTGCTCTACCGGCACGTTATCGGCCATCTCTGTTGGGGCGAGTGATAACCTTATTGAGCGCGCGGCCGACGTAGTGCTCAAAGAGCGAGGCCAGCTCATTTTAGTACCCCGAGAAATGCCGCTTTCCTCTATTCACCTAGAAAATATGTTAAAACTTTCACAAATGGGTGCCACAATAATGCCAGCAGCTCCCGGCTTCTATCACAATCCTAAAACGATTGATGATCTGGTAGACTTTGTCGTGGCTCGAATTCTAGACCACTTAGGTATAGAACAATCATTGGTTGCTCGGTGGGGCTACCAATCGTCAAAACATTCAGAGGAATAACTATGTTTGCATTTGCAAATAGGACTTGCGCAGTGGCATTAAGCACACTGATAACAATGTGCATTACTTCACCCGCTTTTGGTTGGGGTCAAACGGGTCACCGAGTAACGGGCGCTATTGCCCAGCAGTATTTAAGCCCGCTGTCGCAAGCGGCACTCATGGATTTATTACCCCATGGTTCCCTTGCTGAAGCCTCAACCCATGCCGATGAAATGCGTTCAAACCCTAGTGAGTTTTGGCAAAAAACTGCTAGCCCTTGGCACTATGTGACCGTGCCAGAGGGTAAACGCTATGTTGATGTAGGCGCACCACAGCAAGGTGATGCGTTTAGCGCGCTTAGTGATTTTACTAAAACATTGAAAAGCAAAACGGCTAGTGATGATGAGAAACGACTGGCGCTTCGTTTTATCGTACACATTATTGGCGACTTGCATCAGCCACTTCATGCAGGCAACGGCACCGATCGTGGCGGCAACGATGTAAAGGTACGTTTTTTCTGGCAAGACTCTAATTTGCACCGCGTGTGGGATTCTCAAATGTTAGATCAGCGCGCGCTGTCTTACACCGAGTGGACAGCATGGTTGACTGAGCAAATTAGTGCAGAAGACATTCGCGACTGGGCAACCACCGATCCTCATGTGTGGATTGAAGAGAGCGCCGACATTCGCGACACTATTTATCCTATTGATGCCAATAAAATGAGTTACGACTACTTATACAATCACCTGCCAACGGCTAAACGTCGTCTGCAAATGGCGGGAATACGCATTGCCATGTACTTAAACGCTGTATTTGAAGACGCAAACACATAATCAGTAACGCAAGGGCGTGATGTCCTTATCGAATAAGCCGAACTAGTACAAAATAAAAAACGGAGGCCTAGGCCTCCGTCTTTTTATTTTGTACTCAATTCACTTTTTTAGTTCGCTTTTGAATTCACTTTGAGCTTACGCTTTAATCTACGTCTAGCGGCTCTGGTGACAAGATAACCCCAGTGCTATCAGCGTAAAGGTGATCTTCTGGTAGGAAAGTCACACCACCAAAATTAACTGGAATATCGACATCACCCACGCTTTCAGCGTCGGCATTCACTGGGATAGCAGCCACCGCCAACACGCCAATATCTAATTCAGCAAGGCTGTCTATTTCTCTTACACTGCCATAGCACACCACGCCTTCCCAATCGTTATCGATCGCTATTTGTGCCGATGTAGCGTCAAACAGTGCACGACGAGCGGAACCTCCACCATCAATTAGCAGCACTTTCCCTGCTCCAGGCTGGGCTAAAACGCGGTCGATAAGGCCACGGTCTTCAAAGCACTTAATTGTTGTGATTTCACCACCAAATGAATAACGCCCACCAAAGCTCGCAAAAATTGGGTCTACGACATCCACGCTATCAGCAAACAAGTCGCATAATTCTGAAGTGTTGTATTCCATGGCCCTGCCTTACATTAGTTAATTTGTGTGAAAAGTCACAACGCACTGTATTTCACTAGCATAGCACTAAATTACACGTTGAAAACGCTTGTTTTCATCACTTGATTGAAATTCATTGTGTGTTGCGATTATCGGAAAAAACAACAAGATTGAGCACAGTTCTTGCAGTTTTTAGTCAAAACGTAGACACAATTTTTAGCCTTAACTAATACGGATTAAGCGAAAAGCCACCCGTGCCTCTTTGCAAGGCTGTGGTGAAACGAGACGCTAGACTCACTTGACGTGTTGGCATTTGTAAAAAATGGCTTTTCTAAAAAACTGGTCGCTGTAAAAAATGTTTCTTCATACTGTCACCTATTGGTCACAGAACCTAACTAACGTGTGCGATAAGTAACCAACAGAGGACAAGGTTATAATTATGAAATCCTTGACCAAGTACGATACTGACTTATTTTACCGCCTATACAAATTGACGCAAAAAAGAGACTGTCGTTCCATCATTTGGTTATCAAAAACCGGCGATGGTTACCTCTATCTAGTTGTGGGAATGTTGCTTTGGGCATTTGAGCCTGAACACGGTGAAATTTTCCTCTACACAGCCCTTATGGCATATGCACTAGAGCTGCCCATTTATTTATTGTTGAAGAAAACCTTAAAACGTCCTCGACCTTGCGATTTCCTGACTAATTTTAAAGCCCATATTACGCCTTCAGATAAGTTTTCGCTGCCTTCTGGCCATACGGCTGCGGCGTGGCTAATGGCGTGCATAGTGGCGCATTTTTACCCGTCTTTCTCGGTTGTGGTTTACGGATGGGCTTCACTCATCGGGTTATCCCGAGTGCTGCTTGGCGTACATTATCCTTCTGATGTTGTTGCAGGGGCTTTACTAGGAATTGCCATCGCGTTCCTCAGTACTCCTATATTGGTGTGATATGAAAATACTTTACGGTGTGCAGGGCACAGGCAACGGGCACATTGCTCGAGCGAGAATTATGGCTGCTGCATTTGCAGAGCGAAGTGACATTGATGTTGACTTTGTATTTACAGGGCGAGCACCGGAAAAATACTTTGATATGGATGTGTTCGGTCACTACAGAACACTGTGCGGATTAAGCTTTATCTACAAAGACGGTAAAGTCAAAAAATGGGACACGGTGCGCCAAGCGAATGTTAGGCAGTTTATTCATGACGTAAAGCAGTTTGATGCTAGTCAATACGACTTACTTATTAACGACTTTGAGCCTGTTACCGCCTGGGCTGCAAAGCGCCAAGGATTACCCTCCATATCTATCAGCCACCAAGCGGCCTTTGCGTATGATGTGCCCAAGCGGGGTAACTCGCTATTTGATACCGCTTTAATGAAAATCTTTGCGCCAACCCAGCAAAAAATTGGGGTTCACTGGTATCATTTTAACCAACCTATCATTCCTCCCTTTGTGGTTGATAAGCCTATCGCCCATGCAAAAAACAGCCATATATTGGTTTATCTCCCCTTTGAAAATATTAATGACATAAGGGATATGCTTGAGCCGCTGGCCGACCAAACCTTTCTTTGCTTTCACCCAGATATAGAACAGGCCCACACTCAGGGGCACATTCAGTGGAATCCCACCTCTAAAGTGCATTTCCACAAAGCCTTACAAAACTGTAATGGGGTAGTAGCCAACGGCGGGTTTGAGCTTTCAAGTGAAGCGCTGCAGCTAGGCAAAAAGTTACTTATTAAGCCATTGCACGGGCAGTTTGAGCAGTTATCGAATGTGTTTATGCTTGATAGCCTTAACTTGTGCCAGCCTTTGTTTCAGCTAGACACCGATATACTAGAAGAATGGCTGACGTCTGAAGATATCGAGCCAATCACCTTCCCAGATAATGCGAATTTGCTTATTGATTGGATCAAACAAGGCAACTACACAGATACAAAAACGCTTTGTGAAACCCTTTGGAAAAACGTCCACTATGGAGATAAAACGAGAGAACGTTTATTGTCTCTTGCAATTTAATACCGCAATGCGATGATAGCGGCATTTATCATCTTCTCTGCGGGATTTTTCTGTGCTTAATAAGTTGGCTGTTTTTCTGCTTACCCTCACCGCATTAAGCGGCTGTGGCTATAAAGGGGCGTTGTATCTACCCGACGCACCGCCGCAAAACTCGCCTCCACCTTCAGACGTTTCATCTGAAGCTTCTTTTGATGCTTCTGATAGTAAGAAAAAGCAAGCGTACAACAGCCAAAACACAGTATCTCATTTTGTGTCTGGCTCAGCGCCTAAAACTCCCGTCATGAATACGCCCATGATTGCACCTATTACCAAATTTGGAGACTCTAACTAGTGGATTACTTTGCCTACAAGCAAGGTCAGCTTTTCGCTGAAGACGTTGCCGTTGCCGATATTGCCGCTCAACACGGAACCCCCGTTTATATCTACTCACGGGCTACGCTAGAGCGCCATTGGCATGCATTCAATGACGCCATAGGCGAGCATCCTCACCTTATCTGCTATGCGGTAAAGGCAAATTCAAACATTGGCGTACTTAGCGTATTAGCAAAGCTAGGGTCAGGTTTTGACATTGTGTCTGCAGGTGAACTAGCCAGAGTGATTGAAGCCGGCGGCAGTGCCAGTAAAGTGGTATTTTCAGGCGTGGGTAAAAAACACGATGAAATTCGCTACGCGCTTCAACAAGGCATCATGTGTTTTAACGTAGAATCAGAGCCCGAACTACACCGTATCAATGAAGTAGCCGGCGAGCTAGGTGTAAAAGCGCCTATTTCTTTGCGCATAAACCCTGATGTAGATGCGAAAACTCATCCGTATATTTCTACAGGGCTAAAGGCCAATAAATTTGGTATTGCCCGCGAAAACGCCCTCGCTACCTATGAGTTAGCAGCATCATTGCCACACTTAAATGTAGTAGGAATGGACTGCCATATTGGCTCACAGCTAACAGAGATTGGCCCGTTTGTGGATGCATTAGAGCGCTTGCTGGTATTAATTGATGAGCTTGCCGAACGTAATATCATTATAGAGCATTTAGATGTAGGCGGCGGCTTAGGCGTTACTTACAACAACGAACTACCTCCTCATCCTAAAGAATATGCTGAAGCAATGGCCGAAAAAATGGTAGGTCGAGAGTCGTTAAAACTGATTCTTGAACCTGGTCGCGCTATTGCTGCAAACGCGGGGATTTTGGTAACGGAAGTTGAGTTTATAAAACAAGGCGAAGAAAAAAGCTTTGCAATTGTTGATGCTGCAATGAACGACTTACTTCGTCCGGCGCTTTATTCTGCATGGCAGAACATTATTCCTGTTAGTGAAAATAGTGATGCTGAACCAAATACCTATGATGTAGTGGGCCCAGTATGTGAAACCGGCGATTTTATCGGAAAAGACAGAACATTATCCATAAAACCCACCGACTTATTAGCAGTTCGCAGCGCTGGTGCCTACGGCTTTGTAATGGCTTCAAACTACAACAGTCGCTGCCGCCCAGCCGAAATTATGGCTGATGGCGATACCGCCATTGTAGTGCGCGAGCGAGAAATTCAAAAAGATCTCTGGAAAGGTGAGCATAAACTTCCGTAAACTAGAGACAATTATAAGATAAAGATGCACTGTTAATGCAGGTTCAATTTTCTAAAATGCACGGCTTGGGTAACGACTTCATGGTTATTGATAACGTTACCCAGAATGTGTTTTTCTCAAAAGATAAAATAAAACAGCTGGCCGACCGGAATTTCGGTATTGGCTTCGACCAACTATTGATGGTTGAGCCTCCTTATGACCCAGAGCAAGACTTCCACTATCGCATCTTTAATGCAGACGGTTCGGAAGTGGAGCAGTGTGGTAACGGCGCGCGGTGTTTTGCGCGTTTTGTAAAACAACATGGCCTTATTAACCGCAACAAAATTGTGGTAAGCACCAAAGCCGGAAAAATGGTGCTGTATCTCGAAAAAGATGGTCAGGTTACCGTTAATATGGGTAAGCCCATGTTTGAGCCAGCATCTGTTCCTTTAAAAGCGAATAAGCAAGAAAATACCTACATTTTACGAGTAGGTGAGAAAACCTTATTTATTGGCGCCGCTTCAATGGGCAACCCCCATTGTGTAATGGAAGTCGATGATGTTGATACCGCCGCCGTACATGAAATTGGCCCACTGGTAGAGCGACACGAGCGTTTTCCTGAAGGTGTGAATGTTGGTTTTATGCAGGTTATCAACGAGTCGCATATTAAACTTCGTGTATTTGAACGTGGCTCAGGTGAAACCTTGGCCTGTGGTAGCGGCGCATGCGCGGCAGTTGCAATTGGTCAAATACAAGGTAAATTAGGAACCGATGTGCGGGTAGATTTGCCCGGAGGCAGTTTACGTATTCGCTGGCCAGGCCCAGATAGCGTGATGAAAATGACTGGACCTGCTGAACACGTATATGACGGACAGATAATGATATGAGCGAATTACTAGGGCAATCTAACGCAACTCAAATTATTGAGCCCTTTACAGACACCTCTGCACTAACCCCAGCGCAGGTGCGTGACTATTTGTTAGAAAACCCTGAGCTCTTTGTGCAATACCCCGAGCTTCTCGAGAAAATAAACCTTCCCCATGAACAAAAAGGAAGTGTTTCTCTGGTAGAAATTCAAAGTGAACAGCTTAGAAAAAAAGTACGTCAGCTTAACTTCAAGCTTAACCAGTTGGTTTCTATTGCTAAGCAAAATGAAAAAATATACCGCGTTTACACCGATTTAAATGTTCAGTTGCTTCGCTGTGAAAGTGTTGCAGAAGTGCAGTTTACGCTTGAAGACGTGTTGCAAGAACGTCTTCAGTTATCTTCTGCGGTTATCAAAAGCTTCAAAGGCCCTCACGCCATTCCAGAGCTACAGCAGCGTTTGTTCACAGAGAAGCGCTTTAAAGAATCTAATTTCTTCTTCGGACGACTTTCTCAACACGAAAGACAGCTGTTGTTTGGTGAAAGCAGCGCCGAATCAGTTGCACTAATGCTGCTTGGCGACAACCGCGAACTAGGCATATTGGGAATAAGCAGTAACGATGCCAGCCATTTCACGCCTGAGATGGATACCTTGTTACTTCAACAGCTTCAGCAAGTACTCAACATTATATTGCCAGAGATGATGGGGTATTAGCCCCCGTGCCGGACGATTACCACGCTAGCTCAGGTGACATCCAGCCTGGTTCTAACGAGGCCATTTTAAGCGATGCCTGTCAGCACTGGCTTGATAAGTTTTTGCTACACCTTCAAGTAGAGCGCGGCTTGTCTACTCACACCGTAAAAAATTATCAACGACAACTCACTGAAGTGGCAAAGCTGCTTGGCTTATTTGAATGGTCAGGGCTAACCCCAAGCGATATTAAACGCGTTATGGCCGACTCAAAAATGTCGGGGCACAGCGCTCGCAGCATCGCGCTTAGACTTTCTGCGCTTCGCACCTTCTGCCGCTATTTAATTGAGCAGAAACAGCTTTTCAGCAACCCCTTAGAGGGTATCCATGCGCCTAAGCAAGGAAAACCCTTACCTAAACAGTTAAGCGTTGATGAAATGCAGCAATTGCTTACTGCTCGGCCTTCAAGTGATGACGACGAGGGAATGCAGCTTCGCGATAACGCCATGTTTGAATTGATGTACGGCTGCGGATTGCGATTAAACGAGCTTACCGGCCTTGATCTCGCCGACTGTTTGAAAGACGGCACGGTGAGAGTAACCGGTAAAGGTAGCAAGCAACGCATTTTGCCCTTAGGTCGCCACGCTCAAAAAGCCCTAAACGCCTGGTTAAAAGTAAGGCCGGCCCTTGCCTCGCCTTATGAGAGAGCGGTGTTTGTTAGCAAGCGAAAAACGCGGATATCTAACCGCCAAGTTGCCAATCGTCTTGATAGAATGGCCCAAGAGCAATCTATATCCCAAAAAGTAAGCCCCCATAAATTGCGCCATTCCTTTGCAACCCACGTACTAGAGTCGAGTGGTGATTTACGAGCGGTTCAAGAGTTACTTGGGCACGCCAACTTGTCGACAACGCAGGTATATACCCACCTCGACTTTCAACATCTCGCTAATGTTTATGATGCAGCCCATCCGCGGGCACATAAAAAGTAAACACGACATTTAAACGCGACACATTAAGGCCCGCTAGTTTATGCAGTTTTACAGACCCCTTAACGAAGTAAAGGCCATGACCTTTGACCTCGATGACACCCTATACAATAACGACCCCGTTATTCGGCAAGCCGAAGCTGCCCTAGCCTCCCATTTAAAAGCCCATCACAGTGACGCCGCAGCGCTTAGCCCTCGCGACTGGTACCTACTTAAGCAAGCTGCCGTTAATCTAGACGGTCGCTTAGCCTCTGACATGGGGCAACTGCGCAAGGTGATATTAACCGCCGCCCTTTCTGGTAAAAATGCACACACTCTTTGTGTAGAAATACCGGATGACGCAGAGTTAAACAGCGCTGTGGATGCATGCTTTAATTGCTTTTACGATGCGAGAAGTGATTTAACCTTAGATGATGAGGTGCACAACGTACTCAAATTGCTGAGTGATAATATGCCCCTTGTTGGCATAACCAACGGTAATGTCAACGCCGATAAAATAGGCATCACGCCCTATTTTGAGACTATTTTGCATGCCAGTACAACTAGGCCAATGAAACCTGCACCGGATATGTTCAATGAAGCAGCCGCAATATTGAGTATTCCCGCCGGCAACATATTACATGTGGGCGATAACATTATTAAAGATGTACTTGGGGCGATAAATGCTCAATTTCAGGCAGCTTGGTTTGCCTGCAACAGGCCAATGGCGCTTCGAAACGAGCCGGTATCGGTGCTGCCACATGTATCGCTATCCACATTGTCAGAGCTCGCTCTCTTTTGTCGTTAATTGACAGAGCAGCGTATAAATTTTTTCTTTAATGATTGGTTTTGAATAAAGAAACTGGCTGAATGCCTAAACATGTCGTTTAGGCATTATCCTCAAGCACGTTTTGCTGCATAGACTCGCAAGGGTGTTGACACACTGGGCGGCCCACCACTTTTGCCGGCACGCCAACTACAGTCACATGGGGAGGTACGTCGTTTAGCACCACGCTTCCTGCGCCAACTTTTGACCCTTCGCCCACTTCAATATTGCCTAGAATTTTAGCCCCTGCTCCCACTAAAACACCTTGGCGAATTTTAGGGTGACGATCGCCAGACTCGTTGCCGGTTCCGCCTAAAGTAACGCTTTGTAGCAAGGACACGTTATCCTCAACCACTGCGGTTTCGCCTATAACGATACCTGTAGCATGGTCAAACATCACGCCTTTACCAATTTTCGCAGCCGGATGAATATCAACACTAAAGCTAGCTGAATTGCGGCTTTGAAGAAAAAGAGCAAGCTGATGACGACCGTGCATCCATAAATAATGCGCCATACGATGTACTTGAACAGCGTGGAAACCTTTAAAATGAAGCAGCGGCGTTAAAAAGTCGCCTACTGCAGCATCGCGGGCTTTAATAGCCAAAATATCCGCCGTTGCCGCTTCACTGATCCCTGGCTCTAGCAAGTAAGCTTGGTCGAATACTTCCCGAATAGCGAGGGCTGGCATTACGTCGTCTGCCATTTTATTGGAAAGAATAAAGCTCAAGCACGACTCAAAATTGTGATGCGCCAATACACTTGCATGAACATAGCTTGATAATAACGGTTCATTATCTGCAACAACTTTTGCTTCTTGTTTTAAAGTAGACCAAAAATCGATGGGCGTAGAGGTAACAGACATAGCATTTCCCGTTGGTGTTTATCTTAGGCGCAGTGATATCGAATAGCGAAGCGTAAACGTTGAGTTTACCTGAGATTGACGAATTGCAATATGACAGTGATACCTGCTGGCGGTGGATTTCGATCAACTTAGCTAAACAATTTATTATTAGTTATTCCATTAGGTTTTTTCCGCCACTGCAAGACACAAGAAGCCAAAACTAGACTGTATAAATTAACAGTCAGCTGGCATAATAACCACGCTTCTAATTTGTGAATAAAATAAGATAACAGGTGCCACACTATGGATGTATCCAGACTGCTAGACGAGCTTAACGACAAACAACGTGAGGCTGTAGCAGCACCGCTCTCAAACGCGCTGGTATTAGCAGGCGCTGGTAGTGGAAAAACCCGCGTACTCGTTCACCGCATAGCGTGGTTGATGGAAGTCGAAAACATTGCGCCCTTTTCAATCTTAGCCGTAACGTTCACAAATAAAGCTGCTAAAGAAATGCGCGGTCGAATTGAGTCGCTCATGGGAAAAAGCCTTCATAACATGTGGATTGGCACATTCCACGGGTTAGCTCATCGCCTGTTGCGCGCTCACCACGGTGAAGCACGACTGCCTGAAAACTTTCAAATTATTGATTCAGACGATCAGTATCGCCTAATTCGTCGAATTTTAAAGGCCATGAATTTAGACGAAAAGCATTATCCACCTCGTCAAATTCAATGGTACATCAACGGTAACAAAGACGAAGGACTTCGCCCTCAGCATATTGAAACCTTTGACGACCCTATTCAAAAAACCATGCGCGAAGTGTATACCGCTTATCAAGATGCCTGCGATCGCTCAGGCCTTGTAGACTTTGCTGAATTACTGCTGCGCGCTCATGAACTGTGGGCCAAAAACCCTGAAGTTTTAGCCCACTACCAGCGTCGCTTTCGCGCGGTGTTAGTTGACGAGTTTCAAGATACCAACAACATTCAATATGCTTGGTTACGTATGCTGAGCAGCGGCGATAATAACAATATTATGATTGTGGGCGACGACGACCAATCTATATACGGTTGGCGTGGCGCGAATGTAGACAACATTCAGCACTTTCTTAAAGACTTTGAATCACCGGCCACCATCCGCCTAGAGCAAAATTATCGCTCTACAGGCAACATACTGAAAGCGGCCAATACCGTTATCGATAACAACACAGGTCGTTTAGGTAAAGAACTTTGGACTGAAGATAGCCAAGGTGAGCCAATTTCGGTGTATGCCGGCTTTAACGAGCTGGATGAAGCTCGTTTTATTGTGTCGAAAATAAAAGATTGGCTTAACCAAGGTAATGCGCTTAGCGATACCGCCATTTTATACCGAAACAACGCCCAATCTCGTGTGCTGGAAGAAGCATTGCTTCACGAAGGACTTGCCTATCGTATATATGGCGGCCTGCGCTTCTTCGAACGCCAAGAAATAAGAGATGCGCTAGGGTATATGCGCATGGTAAGCCACCCTCACGACGACGCCGCCTTTGAGCGCGTGGTGAATACACCAAGTCGTGGTATTGGTGAGAAGACCTTGTCTCAGGTTCGCGAGACTGCCAGAACCCACAATTGTTCTATGTGGCAAGCAAGCCAACTGCTGATTAACGAGGCCTCATTAAAAGGGCGCGCTCTTAATGCCATCCAAAGCTTCGTGTTGCTTATTACCGAGCTGGAGCAATCTACGGTTGACGATGCTTTAGAGCAACAGGCAGACAAAGCTATTCGCCAGTCTGGGCTTTATGCCATGTACCAGTCTGAGCGCGGTGAGAAAGCGCAAGCCCGTTTAGAAAACTTGGAAGAACTGGTTACCGCATGCAAAACCTTTATTGTGCCCGATGAAGCAGAAGAAATGACGCCACTGGCGGCCTTTTTAGCCCACGCTTCACTTGAGGCTGGCGACACTCAAGCCGATAAAGATCAAGATGCAGTGCAAATGATGACTATCCACACGGCGAAAGGCTTAGAGTTTCCTTTGGTATTTTTGGCAGGTGTTGAAGAAGGCATGTTCCCCAGCCAAATGACCAATGATGAGCCTGGTCGAATGGAAGAAGAACGTCGGCTCTGCTATGTTGGAATGACGCGGGCTATGCAAAAGTTGTATATCACTTATGCAGAAAATCGTAGATTATACGGCCAAGACAAATACCACACCGCGTCGCGCTTTATTCGTGAAATGCCGGAGGACTGCATTGAAGAAGTGCGCTTAAAGTCTACTATTTCGCGTCCTGTACACAATCGATTCAATCAGATGACGTCTCACGCGTCGTTTGAGGAAACCGGTTTTAAGCTTGGCGAACGGGTTGTGCACCGCAAATTTGGTGAAGGTATTGTACTAAATTATGAAGGTAGTGGTGAGCACGCTCGCGTGCAGGTAAACTTCGATGAGTTTGGCAGTAAATGGTTAGTTCTCGCCTACGCTAAATTGGATAAAGCGTAGCAATTATTTGGCAAGGTAGCCTATATCCAAGTTGGACTATATGCAGCAACATGTGCTGGTCATTGAAAATGGCGACAACAACCTTGAGATCATTTCCAGGCTCGTAAGGCGTGCTGGGCTTACGCCTGTGGGCGCTACTTCGCTAACCGAAGGCAAAGCTCGCTTTTCGCAAAACACGCCAGAAACCTTTTTATGTGCCATTGTGGCTTACACATTGCCAGACGCACCGAAAGGCGAGGCTATCGACTTCGCCATCAACGCGTATATTCCCACCATTGCCACAACAGAAAGCTTAGACACCCTTACTCGCGACAAAGTGCTCGAAAGAGATGTGGTTGACTATATCCCCAAAGAAAACGCACAAAATTACGATTACCTCATTCGCTTAATATCTCGTCTTGAAAAGAACAAATCTACCGGTGTAGTGGTAGTCAGTACCAATAGAGTGCAGCGAACCAGAACTCTATCGTTACTTGAGCGCCATAACTTTGTGGTATACGAATGTCTTACCGCCAGTGAGGCCATGAAGACCCTGTCGACACACAAACACATTAGACTTGTTATTACCGACAATACACTTCCTGATATGTCCGGTACCGTATTTGTTGCTAGCCTTCGCAAAGCGTTTTCAAAAGAGCAATTGGCGGTTATGGGCATTGCCGGCGGCCAGGGTATGCTGATGTCTGCCCACTTTATTAAAAGCGGAGCCAACGACTTTTTGCGTATTCCCTATTGTCACGAAGAGTTTTTGTGCCGGGTTATGCAAAATGTGGAATACATTGAAAGCGTTGAAGCAATAAGGCGCGCTGCAAATACCGACTATTTAACTGGCCTGCCAAATAGAAGACATTTCTTTTATACCGTTACCATGCAGCACCAGCAGTTGTCCGACAAACATGCATTGGCGCTCATTGATTTAGATTTCTTCAAGGCAATTAACGATACTCATGGGCATGACGCTGGAGATGCGGTTTTAAAAGCCGTTGCCGCACTCATTGAGTTTTATTTTCCCGACGAAATCATTTCGCGGTTTGGCGGCGAAGAGTTTTGTATTTACCTGCCTAACACACCATTTGAGGAGGCCTGTGAGCGCTTAGATGACTTTAGAAAGGTAGTGGAAAATGAATCTATCGAGCTTCCTAAAGGGACTACCCACGTCACGTGCAGCATTGGCATGAGCGGCGCTGTCACCCAGCGTATCGACAAGCTTATCAGCGATGCCGATAAGCAGCTTTATGCAGCTAAAAACAGTGGCCGCAACAAAGTGATGTTTGACGAGTCACTGCATACAATCTATCAATAGTCGCTATCTTCTAGGCACCATTTGCACCTATTTAATAACGCCTGCGAAATCTATATTGCGTTTATGACGTACATACCCTAACCATACTTGTCAGGTGCAGCCTCATGTTGCGTAGCCTGAATGTTTGCAGCATGAAGCGCAGCAGCACGTGCCTGTTGACGCTGTCTGCGAAAGTTGTAAATAGAGTCAGCACTAAACACAGCAAGTGCCAACCAAACAAACGCAAAGGTAGTTAATCTTGCCTCTTCCAGCGGTTCGCCGTAGAGATAAACCGCCAAAATAAACATCAGTGTAGGCCCAATGTATTGAAAGAAGCCAAGGGTAGAATACATGATTCGTCTTGCTGCAGCGGTAAAGCACAATAGCGGAGCTGTGGTCACTATACCGGCGGCGAAAATAAGCAGATTTAAGTCGATGCTATTGTTAAATAAGTTGCTGTATTGAGAGCCATAAAGCACCCAATACCCTATAGCCAGCGGCGATAGCATGAGTGTCTCGATAAATAAACCTGGCAGAGAATCTACTGCCACCTGCTTACGCAGCAAGCCATACACACTGAAACTTGATGCCAATACCAGCGCTATCCATGGTATTTCACCATAGGAAAGCACCAAAATACCAACGCCCACTACCGCTAAAATAACCGCCGTTCTCTGCAGATTGCGAAGCCGTTCGCCCAAGAATACCCGCCCTAAAAACACGTTAATAAGCGGATTAATGTAATAGCCTAAGCTAGCGTCGAGCAGGTGGTCATTGTTTATGGCCCAAATAAACAGTAACCAATTGGCCCCTAGCAATAGGCCAGCGAAAAAGAGAATGACCATTACCCGCTTATTTTTTAATGCGGAGATCACTTTAGGCCATTGCTTTAGCGCAGCGATAAACCCCACAAGCAATACCACCGACCAAATGACGCGATGCATTAATATTTCGGCAGCGGGAAGTACCATTAACTGTTTAAAATAAACAGGTGCTACGCCCCACATACTGTAAGCGGCTATCGCACAGATAACGCCCACTTGGGCGGCAGAAGCTGGCTTAGACAATGATAACTCCAAAACGAAATAGGCTATAAGCGCGCTATTGTTTAATACAACACTATTTTAAACAAGCGCTCTGTGGTGCTTGCGCCCTAAAGTGCCACATATTTGGGTTAAACATCGTTAACCCCGTCGGTGAATAGGGTTTGGTGCATTAGAGCAAAAATAAAGTACCAAGCCCTAAGAAGGCCACAAAACCTACAATGTCCGTTACCGTTGTTAAAATAACCGACCCAGACAGCGCAGGATCGATTTTTAATTTATCTAAAATAATCGGTACGAACACACCGGCAATGGCCGCCGCCACAATATTGAACAAAATAGCTAAGCAAATGACCACACCCAGCATCACATCGGTAAACCAAAAATAGGCAACAATACCAATAACCAAGGCCCATATAACGCCATTAACGCCGCCAACTTTGAGCTCTTTGATCATTAATGCTTTAATATTTGCAGGGGTAACCTGCCCTAATGCCAAACCTCGCACAATAAGCGTTAGCGTTTGACTGCCCGCAATACCGCCCATACTTGCTACAACAGGCATCAGTACTGCCAATGCAACCACCTGCTGAAGCGTGCCTTCAAACAGGCCAATAAACCACGATGCCATAAAGGCGGTAAGCAAATTGATACCCAGCCAAAGTGCCCTATTTTTTGCACTTTTAGCCACAGGAGAGAACAAATCCTCGTCTTCATCCATACCAGCTGAGGCCATCACTTGGCGCTCATAAAACTCATTAACCAGTTCGCTTGCTGCGGTAATATCTAGTCTGCCAAGCAGGGTATTATTTTCATCCACCACGGGCAATGATGCTAGCCCCGAACGCTGCACCGTTAACGATGCATTCATGGCATCGTCGTCACCTTGAAACGTCGTGATATTTTCTTCTGCAAGGGACAATAGTGCTTTGTCTTCTGTGGCAGAAAACAAATTATTTATCTTAACTAAAGCCGTAAACTGCCCAGTTCGGTTAACTAAATAAATGCTGTCGCAGTGCTGAGGGATGTCTTTTTTCAACAAACGTAGTGCCTCTCTAACTTTGGCGTTAGAAGGAAGCACCAGTTGCTCATGGTTAATCCAGTGACCTATCTGATTGTCTGGAAAAAGTGAGGCTTCTCTAAAGTACTTTCGCTCTTTGGAGTCGAGTGACTCGTAGGCCAAATCAACAAGGCGCTTGGGTAAAGAGTCTAGAAGTTCAAGTAGGTCATCAGCGTAGATGTCTGCAAAAATGGAAGCCCACTCGTTATGCGGTGTGTTATCGATAAGAATTTCACGAGGGTCGCTACGCATTTCAACCAATACGTTCAGCTTTTGCTCTCGCGGAATTCCCTCCCACACCACTAATCGTGGTTCAACCGGCAACGATTCTAACAGCGTAGCAATATACACATTGTCTTGACCACTTAGCGCCGCTAATAACGACGCAGGGTCATCAGCCATACCTTCGGTAACAATCTCTTCGATTAAATCTGGTAATTGGTCAGCCACACTATACCTCCTGTTGACACACGCTTTTCAATCCTACAGCCCTTAGATTATCATGTTGCTGCGTATGAAAATATGACGGACTGATTTATACACGCACTTATACGTTTTTGTTTATTCACTCTTTCTTAGGTGGTTATACTTTGTCGCTTAATTTGATGTTAGGGCCTTGCGCTGAATTTTAGTCTAGTTTTTGCAAATGCCCCGTGAAGACAGAGCAAAAAAAGCGTAAAATCCCCAGCTATGACAACTGCATTAGCCACCACAGAATTATCGCCCCACTCTGACAACATCGTATCGCCAGAGAACGTACTCAAAAACGTTTTCGGTTACGGTGAATTTCGCGATGGCCAAGGAGAAGTTATTCACCATGTGTGTAACGGTGGTGACGCACTTGTGCTGCTGCCTACCGGCGGTGGAAAGTCGTTGTGTTATCAAATACCCGCATTAGTTCGCGACGGTACCGTCATTGTGGTGTCGCCACTGATATCCTTAATGCAAGATCAGGTAGAGCAGCTTAAAGCCCTTGGCGTTAAGGCTGATTATCTCAACTCCACACTAGATGCTGAAGCTCAGGCCAACATCAACGATGCGCTCATTGCAGGAAAGCTAGATTTACTCTACGTGTCTCCTGAGCGCCTAATGCAGTATTCATTTCAGCAATTACTCAACAGAGCGGAAATTGCCTTATTTGCCATTGATGAAGCCCACTGTGTATCCCATTGGGGCCATGACTTTCGCCAAGATTATCGCGCTTTAGGTAAAATAAAATCTCGTTTTTCACATATTCCCGTGATTGGCTTAACCGCTACTGCAGACACCGCCACTCAAGCCGACATTTTAAATCAGCTAACGTTACATGAGCCGCTAGTTTATAAAGGCAGTTTCGACAGGCCCAATATTCGCTACCGCGTTATGTCGAAATACAAAGCCTTCGATCAAGTCGTTAGCTACGTAAAGCAGCAAGAAGGCAGCGGTATTATTTATTGTAATAGCCGAGCCAAAGTTGACGATTTACGCGACAAACTCTTCAGGCTTGGCTTTCGCTGCGCTGCCTATCATGCAGGCATGGATAGCGATGAACGAGAATTGGTGCAGCGTCAGTTCCTCAATGACAAGATTGATATTGTGGTAGCAACAGTGGCCTTTGGCATGGGCATCAACAAGTCTAACGTACGTTACGTGGTGCATCACGATGTGCCTCGCAGTGTCGAGAGCTATTATCAGGAAACCGGGCGCGCTGGACGAGACGGACTGGAATCGGAAGCGCTTTTATTGTTCGACGAAAAAGATGCCGCCAGAGTAAGGCAGTGGATTGAACAAGGCGAAAGCGGTGATAGAAATCACATAGAGCTTCAAAAGTTTGCTGCAATGGAAGCCTTTTCAGAAGCGCAAACATGCCGACGACAAGTTTTGCTTAACTACTTTTCTCAGTTTAGCGATAGTGCCTGCGGGAATTGTGATATTTGTTTAGATCCCCCCAAAATGGTAGATGGCCTTGTTATAGCCCAAAAAGCCTTATCGTGCATTTTGCGCTTATCTCAGCAGGCATCAAGTCAATACGTTATTGATGTTTTACGAGGCAAACAGCTTCGCAGGCTACAAGAGGCTGGGCATCATCAACTTTCCACCTATGGAATAGGAAAGGACAAATCGGACAGCTATTGGCATAACATTTTGAATCAGCTGGTCCACAAAGGGCTGATACGCGTTGATATTACTGCACATGCGTCACTGCGCCTAACAGAGGCCTCGCGCCCTGTACTTAAAGGCCAAGTGCCAGTGCAACTTGCAGTACCGCGACTTGAATTTAAGCCTGACAAAAAAGCCAAACAAACGCCTGCCAATTACGACCGCACCTTATTTACGCGACTTAAGCATTTACGCAAAGTGCTGGCCGAAGAAAACGAAGTGCCGCCGTATGTGGTATTCAGTGACGCGACCTTGGTGGATATGGCGTGTAAGCTGCCCGTCACTCGCAATACCTTGCTTGAAGTAAGCGGTGTTGGGCAAACCAAATTAGAGCGCTACGGCGATGCCTTTATCAAACTTATCGACGACTACATTTCTCGCAACGATTAAACTAAGCGTAGGCGTATTCGCCGCCTTTTTCTAGAGCGCGCTGATAGGCTGGTCTTTCATGTACACGCTTAACATACCCGCGAATTGCTGTGAAATCATCAGCTCGACCACTCGCAACGAGAGACTCTAACGGGAATATCATTTGTATATCAGCTCCCGTTGGTTCTTCACCTGCAAACCATGTGTTACTAGCAAGGTACGATTCTACATAGCGAAGGCTCTGCGCCAAGTTAGGGCCGTAATACGCATTAATGATTCCATCGACTAACTTGTCTGTGATGGGCTTTATGAAAAACGGTTTAGAGCCTTTCTGACGCGCTTTTTCTAAAACAAGATTAGCCACAAGCGGCGGCATCAAAGACCCTTCGGCAAAGTGAAGCCAAAATAGATAGTCTTGCAACGCTTTGCCCTCTTCAGGCACAGTAAAGCCAGATTCAGCATGATTACGCACTAAATATTCGACGATAGCGCCAGATTCAGCGATGGCACCATGTGGCGTAGTAAGCACCGGTGAACGTCCTAGGGGGTGGACTGCTCGCAGTGAATCGGGCGCCAAATTCGTTTGACTGTCTCGTTCATAAAACGCGATTTTGTATTCAACACCGAGCTCCTCTAGCAACCACAGAATACGCTGAGAGCGAGAGTTATTTAAATGATGTAGTGTTAACATACCCCTTCCTTAATTTGCGTTGTCATAACGCATATAAAAACTATTGTTGTTGTGCTGTAGTGTATACATGGATAATCGGCGGCAGGTTTACTTCTAATTAGACCTTTACTTATCGATTTAAGCCGTTGCAAATACTTATCCTTGCAAGTGCCTGAGCTTGCAAGTGTCGTTCATGCGCTTACGGTGCTTAACCATGCAATGCCTAAACCTACAGATGGGACTCTTGAGGCGATTTTACATAAAGCGTGTTTAGAAGCGCCAGAGATTCATGCTGCATGTAATTGCGGATAAAGTCTGCTTTTCATTTACTATGTGGATATATTATCGCTATGAATTAAGCAGCTGGGAATCAAGAAGCTGGGAATTAAACAGCTGCGAATTAGCTCACCGTAAATGAGCTTTTGCATTGCACCAGCCGTTTATTCAACAGCACCGTATACGTACACCTTACATAGATAACAGGTTAAAATAACAAGGGTTTCAAATTATGCAGCAGTTACTTGCATCAAGTGTCATCGCCGAACTTCACAACACCGAGTCAAGCGTTCAGATAACCCTTCCCCTTCCTACAACGCCGCTAAAAATCGAGCAGTGGTTGACTCAGTTTGTGTCACTATTTCATTTTCAAGCGTCACAAGCTGATTGGGGTGCTGATAGGTTTCAGGTGGTATTAACTTCTTTAAAAGGCCACCCGCCTTTTCAGTGCTTATTATGCATAGAATGGCTATGCGAAGCGATATGGCTTGAGCCTATTGGTAGCGAGCAACGCCCTCAAATCATTAGCGATTATCTAAAGGAACAGGGAGGCGCTTTTTCGGCCTATTTGCATTCTAAGGTTGGAAATCAGTTTTTCTGCCAAAGTAATGAGGAAGCGCTGCTGGTTGGAATCTAAAATATGAGGGGCGGCATTGTACGTAATATGGTCATTCAACCTGCTTTATTTGAATTAAAATAATATAGGTTAT